>Ga0194047_10000577_pt1 | contig 24361 bp, 26 predicted proteins | sample JunL225m_MetaG_2_FD_160070 | JGI IMG/M metagenome (GOLD analysis project Ga0194047, IMG submission 160070) | Anoxic zone freshwater microbial communities from boreal shield lake in IISD Experimental Lakes Area, Ontario, Canada - Jun2016-L221-5m | ecosystem: Environmental > Aquatic > Freshwater... | reverse complement strand
GGCACCGAAGTTAACAACCGACGAAATAACTCCGTGACGGCGCTCTCCAGGCTTCAGGTTCGTGAGGAAGTCCCCACGCTGTTCCTTCTGTGTCTCTTCGAGCCATGCACGACGTGACAACACAACGTTGTTGCGGTTGCGGTCAAGTTCAATGATCTTGGCTTCTACGGTCTGGCCAATGTATGGCTGAAGTTCGCGAACTCGACGGAGTTCAACGAGTGAAGCAGGAAGGAATCCACGAAGACCAATGTCCACGATAAGACCACCCTTAACAACTTCAATTACAACACCCTTAACCATTTCGTCACGGTTCTTGATTTCTTCGATGTTTGCCCAGGCCTTTTCGTACTGTGCGCGCTTCTTAGAGAGAACTAGTCGTCCTTCTTTGTCTTCTTTCATAAGAACGAGGCATTCAACGCGCTCGCCCATTGAAACAATTTCTGAAGGATCTACGTCATTGCGAATAGAAAGTTCGCGTGAAGGGATTACACCTTCAGATTTGAAGCCAATGTCGAGGAGAACTTCGTCGTGGTCAATCTTTACGACTGTTGCCAACAAGTTCAGCAAGGTCAGTTCCTACAAGGTTGTCTTCGGTGATAACACGAGGAACATACGTTCCATCAGCGTTAAAGGTTCCCATTTGCTGGGAGGAAAGGAGGCTTGTGGCGTCCGTCATGCGTACATCCAATACAGATCACACCGGGATCATCTAGGCAATAGGGACTGGGTTTCCGGTGTAAACCCAGCAGACAACCCTACCACCGGGGCACTTAGCCCTTCGCCGCCGCCCAGTTATCGCCCCAGTGGAGCGAAATCTCTAGCGGAACGGTCAGTTTCGCAGCGTTCATCAAACTGTCGAGCACAATCGCCTCAACCTGCTCTTTTTCCTTCTCGGGGGCCTCCACTACTACTTCGTCGTGAACCTGCAAGATAAGTCGAGCTTGGAGCTTTTCCGAGGTGAGTTTGCGGTCTAGGCGTACAAGAGCGTTCTTAAAGATGTCGGCAGCGAGTCCCTGAATGCCTGCATTCATGGCTTGACGTTCTGCGGCTTGGCGCTGCGGCCCAACAGCAGTTGCAAGGTCTGGGAATGGACGAATGCGACCGAACTCAGTTCTGGAGTATCCGTTGTTGCGAATTTCTTTAATGGTGTTGTCCATGTATTTACGCAGATCTGGGAACCCAGCGAAGTAGGCATCCATAATTTTCTTTGCTTCTCCAACAGAGACTCCGAGGCGACGAGATAGACCGAACGCTTCCATTCCGTACGCAAGTCCGTACGAGACGGCTTTAGCTTGTTCTCGCTGTTCGTGATCGACCTTGTCTGGCTTCACTCCAAAGACTGACGCCGCAATAGTGCGGTGAACATCTTCATTAGAGCTGAAGGCGGCAAGAAGACCGGAGTCCTGGGCTAGGTGAGCAAGGATTCGAAGTTCAATTTGGTTGTAGTCAGCAACGCACAGATTCCACTTGGCAGTTGGAATAAAAGCGAAGCGAAGGCGACGGCCTTCTTGGCTACGAACTGGAATGTTGTGGAGGTTTGGATTCTCCGATGAAAGACGGCCAGTTCGTGCAACTGTTTGATTAAACGTTGCGTGAATTTTTCCGTCTTGTCCAACCGCGTCAATAAGAGGCTGTCCGTAGGTTGAGCGAAGTTTTTCAACTTCTCGGTATCTAAGGATAAGAGGAATGATCTTATGCTCGTCCTCAATTGCTTCAAGAGACGCAGCGTCAGTAGAGAATCCTGTTTTGATCTTCTTAACGGCAGTTAGTCCAAGTTCATCAAACAGCACCGCCTGAAGTTGCTGAGGCGAATTGACTTTGAATTCATGTCCAGCAGCCTTTTGAATCTTTGCGTCGAGAGATGTGGCTTCTTCAGCGAACTCCTTCGCAATGGTGCGAAGGAGTTCAATGTCAACGCTGATGCCGCGTGACTCCATGCGGCCAAGTACCGCTACTAATGGAAGTTCAATGTCTTCGTAGACACTTGAAAGTTTCCATGTCTCAATTTCATAGCGAAGGTGATCGCGAAGTCGAGATACCAACTCAACACTTCTGAGTAGTCGTGCCTCGTCATCTTCCTCGTCAAAGAGCGAAGGAGCTTCTGCAGGAAATGGCTCATTGAGGTAACGCTGTGCCACATCATCGAGCTCGTACCTTCCAGACGTTGCATCAACTAAGAAAGCCATGATTGAGGTGTCATCTGCAGGTTCGCTGATAGTTACCGACTGATCCTGTGACCAGCGGTACAGATTCTTCAGATCATGACCAGAAATACGAATGTCACCAATTTTCTGGAAGAACTCATCAAGTGTTCCAACGGCGCAGAGTCCAGTCTCTGGATTTAGAACAGCGACTTTTGACTTGCTGTAGCTAACAACAACTGAGGATGCACCTACGAGAACTTTGTCAACTGACTTTTGAGAAGTTAAAACCTTCGCTTTAGGCGCAGGCTTTTTAGTTTCAACCTTCTCTGATGGAGCTGATGACGAAGAAGCCTCACCGAGAAGTCCTTCACGCATCAACTTCTCGAAGCGTCCCTTCATTGAGTTCATTTCAAATCGGTCAAAGAACGCAGCGACTTCCACTCTGTTCCAGCCACCCATGGTGAGGCCGTCTAGAGAGAAGTCGAGCGGAACGTCTCGAACAAGCTTCATGATTTCGACATTGCTGCGAGCGCGGTCTTCGTAGAGTGCGAGATTTTCACGAAGCTTTGGTGTTAGGTCATCGAGGTGCGCGTAGAGCTCGTCGAGTCCTTTGTACTGAGCAAACAACTTTGCAGCAGTCTTCTCGCCCACCCCAGGAACTCCTGGAAGGTTGTCAGAGGTGTCTCCACGCAGCGCTGCGAGCAAGGTGTAGCGCTGCGGATCAATGCCACAACGCTCAAAGATGCCAGCTTCGTCATAAAGCGAGTAATCAGAAACTCCTCGACGGTTGTAGAGCACTTTTACGTAAGGGTCCTCAACTAATTGAAAGGAGTCGCGGTCACCAGTAACAACAACTACCGGAATCTTCTCGTCTCTTCCCCATGTTGCGAGGGTCGCCAATACATCATCAGCTTCGTACCCTTGAACGCTTAAAACGGGAATGTGCAACACATCGCACAGATTTCGACATAGTTCGAATTGGTGCTCAATCTCGTCGGGCGTTTCTGCACGACCACCCTTGTAGTCCTCAGTCATCTCATCTCTGAAGGTTCCACCCGAAAGGTCGAACGCCACAGCGAGTGCTCGTGGATTTTGAGTTCGAATAAGCGAAGTCAGCATTGATGCGAATCCATGAAGAGCGTTAGTGACAACACCCTCGGACGTTGCGATGTCTGTACTTAGTGCGAAGAACGCCCTAAAGATAAGTGACATGCCGTCCAACAGCAGCAATGGCCGTTGGTCAGTTTGTTCCTTAGCCAACGAATTCGCCCTTCAGAATTAACTGGGCAACATCACGCATGCGACTTCTTGACTTCATTGCAGATTGCTGAATAATTTCAAACGCATCTGGTTCGCTGAGACTGCGATCAGCCATCAACTTTTCTTTGGCACGCTGCACAATGTCACGAGTCTCGATCTTGTCATCAACCGAAGGCGCAACAGTCGCTTCTTTTTCGGTGTCGAGAGGATTCAAAATCGCTGCGAGCTTTGGAAGAAGTTCGCTGCTTCTAAATGGCTTAACCAAGTAAGCAACTACCCCTGCATCACGTGCGCTTTCGATTAGTGCTCGCTGAGAGAAGGCGGTGAGGAGCACAACAGTGATACCGAGATCTTTAATTTGCTTTGCTACTTCAATTCCATCGAGCCCAGGCATTTTTACGTCAAGAATCGCGAGGTCTGGCTTCAGCTCTTGAATCATTGCAAGAGCGTCGTCACCTCGAGCAGCTTCACCCACAACTAGGTAGCCATCAGCTTCAAGGATTTCTTTGAGGTCGAGACGGATGATTGATTCATCATCGGCAATTACCACTCGCTTATCCATTTTCATCCTTTGGTGTCCATTCACGAAGAAGCTCATCTCGTTCAACAATCAAAGCAGAAACTTCACCTTTGCGACGTTCAAGCTCCGCGTTCGCGGTAGCCACATGCCTTGATAGTTCGTCATATTCTTGCGCCTGAAGAGGGGTCTCGGAGACCATTGCACGGATTCTTGTGTCGTCTAGGGCATCATTCCAGACCGCGACCTGCTCTTCGAGCACGTGGAGGCTCTCACGTGCCATCCCGAGGCGCCTCTGGAGGTCTTCAAGTCGTCGGCGTTGCAGACGGGTTCCCATAGGGAAAGTCTAGGACTTCTCCCTAAATAATGTTCAGAGAATCGAGAAAATCTGTAGATGGAATTAGCCCAAATGAAAATTCATCTTTTCCGAAATCAGATGAGTTCTGGCCTGTTGCCAACAAAACCTCTGCGATGTCACTTGGCTGGTTCGTAGTTGTATTTGCCAAATGACGATGTGCGTTTCGGGCATAGTTCGATTCAAAGAATCCTCCAACGTACGCATCAATTCCAAGCGAATGAGCTTTGGCAATCATTGTTCGAGCGTTAGCAAGACCACCAACACGCGCTGGCTTAACGCAGACGAGTTTCGCTGCTGAGTATCTTGCTATTTGTTCAAGGTCGCGAATAGACCGCACTCCTTCGTCAAGACTCACACCAACCTGTAATTGCTCGCTGAGTCTGGCGTGATCTACAACATTGCCCGCTGCGAATGGTTGCTCAACCGCCACAATGTCCACAATGTCTTGTAGTGCCAATACTTGACTGATGACATCGTCATCACTTTGAGCAGAGCAGTTGAAATCGAGGATCACTGGTTTAGAGAGAGAACGAAGTCGTGAAAGTTGAAATTCAGAAATCTCACCTGGAGATGTTTTAACTCTGATGCGCTGCGCATCAGAGTTAATGCCCCATTCCTCTGTGTCAAGAATCGAAACAGTCGAAATTGTTGGTGTTGGATGTGTTGCTGACCAAATGTCAGAAATTTTTTGCTCTTGCTTTCGAAGCTCGTAGTCAAGTACTGCCATTTCAAGTAGTGCAACAGCGAAGTAACTAGAAGAGCGCGGACCGGCGAAGCGGGTTATCCGAGTCCAAGAAGGAATTGCGCCTTCACGACTGCAAACTTCTTGAAACTGTGGAATCGCAAACTCTTTGAGTTCACTTAGGACGTCGGCCACTGATGGGTCACCATTTAGAGAAGTTGACTGCGGAGAAACTTCACCTAAGCCGCGAATGCCTTGATCTTCAATCGATAGAAAAATGTGCGAGCGAACAGAATGGATTTCTCCGGCAGCGCGAACTGACGATTGCAATGTTGCGTCACTGAGCCCTAATCGAAGTTCCATTCCTGCCACCTTAGAGTTACTGGTAGCGTTATCCACCGCAGCCCGGATGGCGGAACGGCAGACGCGGAGGACTCAAAATCCTCTACTTGAAAGGGTGTGTGGGTTCGAATCCCACTCCGGGCACGCTGTTACTTTATAAACATGACTTCCACATTTTCTGAAGACCTAGTTTGCCTGTTTCCAGGGCAAGGCTCTCTCGCGAGTGGAGCCGGACTTCAGTGGCAAGAATCAAAGCACTGGAATCAAATTGCGATCATCAGTGAAGCATCAGGAATTGACGTAGCGTCCCTACTCACCACTGCTTCTAGTGAAGAAGTTGTTCGAACCGACAACGCACAGATTGCAACATTCGCACTTTCAACTATTGGCTACCTAGAACTTCTCGACAAGGGCATTCGTCCTCGTTACCTACTTGGTCACAGTCTCGGTGAGTTTTCTGCACTGGTTGCTTCTGGACTTCTTTCAATTGAAGATGGCGCAAAGCTCATTGGAGTTCGAGGTGCCGCGATGCTGCGCTGCGCAACGACAACTGAGGGATCAATGGTCGCACTCATGGGTGGCGAAGAAGGCGCATTGGAGAATCTAAAAACTCTCGAGAACGTTTGGATCGCGAACATCAACGGAACCGGACAAATTGTTGTGAGTGGCTCTCGTGCGGGTCTCGATGACTTGATGTCGCGTAATAAAGAACTCGGATGGAAGCGCGCAACACCACTTCCAGTAGGTGGAGCATTCCACTCTCCTCTTATGTCTCCAGCACAAGATGAGCTTGACGCAGCACTCGCAAACATTGAGTGGCGAACCACCGATTCTGTGCTTATTGCAAACGTTGATGGAAACGTACACACCACAGCGCAGGACTGGAAAGAATTGCTTTCACGACAGCTCACTTCTCCGGTGCAATTCCTCGATGCAACTCTGACACTGCCGCAAAGTGTCACACAAACAATTGAAATGCCACCATCTGGTGTTCTAACTGGCCTTACTAAGCGAATTAGAACCTTCGATTCACAATTGGCACCATCTACGCTTAAAGAACTACAGGAGATGGATCTATGAGTCGTCACGTAATCATTACTGGTGCTAGCCGAGGAATCGGTGCAGCCATTGCGCAACACTTCATTGATCTCGGTGACAACGTCGTTGGCATGTCACGCTCGGGCACTGCACCATCTGGATGCGTTAAATCATTCGCAGTTGATGTATCAAATTCAGCATCTGTCAATGAAGCAGTGAAGGCTTCCATTGAAGAGCTTGGTCCGGTTGAAGTGTGTGTTGTAAATGCCGGAGTCACCAGAGACGGTCTCGCAATGCGAATGACTGATGAGCAGTGGCGAGAAGTAATGGCGACTGACCTTGACGGAGCTTTTTACACTGCTCGCGCCACCATGGCCTCAATGGTTCGAAATCGTCAAGGCTCAATAATTTTTATTGGTTCAATCAGTCCATTCATTGGAGTACCCGGACAAGCCAACTACGGAGCCGCTAAAGCGGGTCTCGTAGGACTTGCACGCTCACTCGCCCAAGAAGTTGCGTCTCGCTCCATAACCGTGAACGTTGTCGCACCTGGACTAATTGAGACAGATATGACGAGCGACCTTGGTCCTGCGAAGGATCAAATGATGGCGATGATTCCAATGGGACGTATTGGACAGCCGTCTGATATCGCTGGCGTTGTCGGGTTCCTTGCCAGTAACCATGCGCGATACATAACTGGCGCAGTGATTGCTTCCGATGGTGGGCTTGCGCTCGGTCACTAGGTGGCTATTGTTTTGTTGAGTTTTTAGTACGATTACACGAGAGAAATTAAGGGGTTAACCATGGACCGTAACGAAGCAATCGCAAAACTGACAGACAACGTAGTTGAAGTACTAGCCGTTGACCCAAGCGCAGTAACAATGGAAGCAAACTTCTTTGACGACCTCGGAGCAGACAGCCTCGATCTCGTTGAACTTGTTATGGCCCTTGAAGAGACATTCAACGTCGAAGTTGGCGAAGACGAGCTCAAGGACATTTCAACTGTTGGCGCTGCCTTCGAACTGATCTACGCCAAGCTGTAGTGCAAGTAGCGGTAACACCTTCCGGTCCAGTACAGGGGCGTAGAGTCGCTGTCACAGGCCTAGGAGCCCTTTCCTGCGCTGGCGTAGGAGCAGATGCCCTCTGGCAAGCACTTCAGAGTTCTACCCCACCAGCTTCTAAGCGCATAGGTGAATTCGATGCCTCACACCTTGGTGGACCAAAAGAACTTCGTCGATTCGACCCATTTACTCTTTATGGATTAATGGCCGCTCAAGAAGCGTGGGATCAAAGTGGACTTGAAGGACCAATCATTGATGGTGGGTCACTTGTAACAACTGGCATTGGTGGACTACAGACTGTGCTTGAGCAATTTCGAGTGCTCAATGAAAAAGGTCCGGACCGTGTTTCTCCATTCATGGTGCCAATGATGATGCCTAATGCTGCAACCGCTGCGGTGTCTATGCGCTTTGGTCTCGGAGGACCAGCCGAAACAGTAACGACAGCCTGCGCCGCTGGGACACACGCCATTGGAAACGCTGCAAGATTGATTGCATCAGGTCGATGCAGCATGGCTGTTGCTGGTGGAGCCGAAGCAGTAATGGTTCCACTTTCTGAAGCAGGCTTTAAGAACATGACCGCACTCAGCAACGAAGAGATCTCTCGCCCATTTGACGTGAACCGTAATGGTTTCGTTATGGGTGAAGGCGCTGGAATCTTGATCCTTGAAGACTGGGACCACGCTGTTGCTCGTGGCGCAACAATCCTCGCCGAAGTTATTGGCGCAGCATCAACCGCTGATGCGCACCACATCACCGCACCTGACCCAGAGGGTAACGGTGCAGTTCGATGCATGGAACTGGCACTAAGTGACGCGGGTATTAGCCCTGAAGATGTGTCTCACATCAATGCACACGGAACCTCAACTCCACTTAACGACCTTGGTGAGTCTGTTGCCATGAAGCGTGTCTTTACAAAAGGCGTCCCACCAATCACTTCGATTAAGGGTCACCTTGGCCATTCACTGTCGGCTGCTGGAGCACTTGAAGGTGTTGCATCTGTGCTCACACTTTTGAATCAGTCGATTCCACCAACTGCTGGAACAACGCAAGTTGACCCAGAGATTGGTCTTGATGTTGTTCTTGGTTCACCACGAAAAGCTGAACTTGAGGTTGTGCTCTCTAACTCGTTTGGCTTTGGTGGTCACAACGGCAGCGTTATTTTCCGCCGCTTTCACGCCTAAAGGCTGAACCACTCGTCATTTCTGCGTGGAACCAAACTGTTGTCGAATGCCCACTTGGCGTTGCCTATAAACGCACCAAGTCGTGCAGGGTCTTTCACCCCGGGTGTTGATTCAACGCCTGAGCGAACATCAACTCCCCACACCGGATAATTCTGAACAACGTCCGCCACATTTCGCTCACTCAGACCGCCTCCGACAATGATCGGTGTTCGAAGCGCTTCGTCAGAAAAGACTTCTAGGCAGTCAACGAGACTCTCATAGTCGTCAGCATCGGGCATAAGTAAATAGTCAGCTTCAGGAATTGGAACACCCGATGCGTAATCAAAATCACTTGGCACACTTCTGATGATCGTGTTTACGCGTTCTGCGATGTACTGAAGTTGAGTCTGGCTGCACGGCCCATCAATTTGGACAATGTTTAAGCCAATCGTGTTTGCAATTTCGACCACACGTTCTGGTAGCTCATTGCGAAATACTCCTACTGAGATTGCCCCGCTTGGTAGTCGCCTGACAATGTCATGTGCATGCGCCGGTGAAACTTGCCACTGCGATGGAAGGAAGTCAAAGCTAATCGCACTTGCGCCAAGCCCTATGGAAAAGAGTGCATCTTCTTCTGTAGTGACTCCTGAGATCTTTATAAAAAGGTCATCACGGAGAAGCCGCATAACTAAAGATCAGCCTCGAAGTGAACATCTCCAAATTGTGCAAGTACATCAGGATCCAGAAGGGTTCGATGAACAATTGCGAGGGCTTTAACGCCACTCTGTGCGCTCACAATGCTCGTTATCCCCTTAGGACCTTCTGGTCCCTTTGACATAACTGCCTCGTTGATGCGTTCAGCGCTCGTACCCGTGACGCGAACCAGTCTCCATGGAACACTCGATCCTCGAGCGTCAAGTCGACCAACGAGTTCCTGTCCGGTGAAGCAGCCTTTAGTGAAGGATATTGATTCAGTAACAATTCTTGATCCATAACACTGAGGTGTCAATGACAACTCGCATTCCTTGAGGCCAATCCACCCAGAGGTGATTTGATCAGAAAGATCAGCAAAAGGACCAGAACCTATTTCGTTCACTTCAATCGTGCATTTAACTCGCAAGTGGAATCTTCGCAGTCGTGCAGCTGAGCTCTCAGCGAGCTGTCGTTCAACGAGCAGCGAAAACCCATCCTCGATTTTTCGAACAAATAATGCAGATATAACTGAGGAATCGGGCTGAAGAAGAAGTGACCAAGATCCAGATGCGTTAACTGTTGAGAGATCTTGCGTTAATTGACCCTGGAGAAATGACTCACTATCTGGTCCATTGACCAGAATTTCGGACCACAGCAATTGTGTGTCTGCAGAATTCATTACTTGAGTACTCACACCTATTACGCTATTCGCCACCGCAGCAATTTGCATCGATTATTAAAGGTACTGCCTAATGTCCATCCAGAACGAACTGAATACGATCACTTCGACGCTTAATGAACTCTCGCACCGCATCACTGCACTTGTGGAGGCGGAAGGCCCAATGCTCGAAGCTGACACCTATACCGAGCTCGTTGCGGCTGAAAGAACTATCGGAGCCCTGCTTCGCAGACTCAATAGGGTCGCTGGTCGAATCAATTAATCATCCAAGTATCATTTGAAAATGGCCAATTGGATCTCAACTAAAAAGTTGACTAATGAACAAAGACTTGATGTCCTTGGGCTACTAAATCGAACTGATGCAGCTTTAGGGCGAGAAGCAATCGACGAATCACGACGCCGAAGTGTGGTTCATGGTTGGAGCGCACAGCACTGGCTCGCCCATGAAAATGAACAATTAGTTAACTACGCAATTGGAAGTCCAGCATCGAACACAACTCTTGAAATGTGTGGTGGTGGATTTGACGAGTCGCTGCTTGATGCAGTTCTTTCTGAACATGAATCAATTCAGTGGTGGCTGCGAGATCCAAAGAAGAACACCACTGGAACAACTATTCGAACTCTTCAATTACTGCGAATAGAACTACCAATTGCAACCACTGCGATTCCTGAAGGTTCAGTACTTCGAACCTTTGAGCCAGGTAATGATAAGGAATCTTGGCTGCAGCAAAATAATGCAGCTTTCGCACATCACCCAGAACAGGGTGCTTGGAACATTAAAGATCTCGAAGAACGTATCGAAGAGCCATGGTTCGATCCTTCAGGATTTTTGCTACTTGAGATTGATGGGAAACTTGTTGCATCGTGCTGGACAAAAGTTCATGAACTTCACCCTGACCGCTCTGGGGAAATTTATGTGATTTCAGTTGATCCAAATTTCCAAGGTAAAAACTTAGGGAGAATTATGGTGACACAAGGACTTGCAGGACTTCACAAAAAAGGTGTTAATAACGCAATTCTTTTTGTTGACGAATCGAATGAATCAGCAAGGAAGCTTTACGCCTCACTTGGTTTTTCACTAATTCGTGAAGACAAACTCGTTTTATTTAAAAACTAATTGCTTCCAACAACATGGCCGAGGAAATAAGTAACTCCTGAAGCTAGTGCTGCAATAAACAATTGGCGAAATGCCCATCTGGTAATTCCTTTACCTGTGAACCAGCCAACAACTGCTCCAGCAGACATTGAGCCAACTACCGCACAGGCCATTGAGATGTTTGCGGTGTTTCCGCTCGCTGTAAAAAGCCATGGGAGAAGTGGAACAAGTGCACCAACTGCGAAGGCAGCAAACGAAGACGAAGCCGCGACAAGTGGTTTTCCACCTGATGATGGATCAATCCCAAGTTCTTCTCGCACGTGAGTAATAAGTGCAAGTTCAGGGTCACGCATGAGGTCAGCTGAAAGTCGGTCCGCCAACTCTCTTTCGATACCTCGGTCAATAAATATTTGACGAAGTTCTTTTTGTTCACCTTCTGGATCTGCTTTTAGCGCGGCACGTTCAACAGAAACTTCATAATCAACAAGTTCTTTTTGGGCTCTAACGGAGATGTACTCACCACTGGCCATAGAAAAGGCGCCAGCAACGAGACCCGTAAGTCCAACGAGGCGAACAACACTGTGGCCAGGATTGGCTCCTACAAATCCGAGGATTAGTGAGATGTTGGTAATCAGTCCATCGCTGAAACCGAACACGGATGCCCTGAACCAGGTGTCAAAAACTGGACGATGGTGCTCTGATTCATGCTCTTGTGTCATGCACCAAGCATACGGGAATTATTAGTGAAATTTGAGTGAAAGGCACTTCTATTAGAGTTTCCTCAGGAGGTTCATCATGACTACACAAGTGAACAGCATTGACGAATTACAGGCCTTAATCGGAACTCACGTGGGCTACGGCGAGTACCTCACCGTTACTCAAGAAGCAGTGAATCAATTCGCAGACGCGACTGGTGACCACCAGTGGATTCACGTTGACCCAGTTCGCGCAGCCGCTGGACCCTTTGGTGGACCAATCGCTCACGGTTACATGACGCTGTCGCTTATTCCAGTTCTACTGAATGGGGTAATGCAGGTTGCTGGAGTGAAGATGGGCGTTAACTACGGAACAAACAAAGTTCGTTTCACTTCTCCTGTCCCGGTTGGTTCACAAGTTCGAGCTGGTTCAACACTTGTTGCTGCTGAAGCAATTCCCGGCGGCGCACAGGTGACTATGGATGTTGTGATTGAAATTAAGGATGCTCCAAAGCCTGCCTGCTTTGCACAGATTGTTACTCGCTACTACACATAAACAGTGATCGACAGTTCCCTCCCCCAAGGTGAAGAAAAGACACGTCAAGTACGTGCCATGTTCGACACGATTGCTTCTCGTTATGAGTTCGTAAATAAGCTCATGACGTTTGGGCTTGATGTGCGCTGGAGACGTAGGGCTGTTTCAGATCTTCGTCTTGCCAAAAAAAGCGTTGTCCTTGACATCGCTGCTGGAACTGGTGACTTCACGAGAGAACTAACGAAACAGGGTCATAAAGCTGTTGCAACTGATTTGAGCTTTGGGATGCTTGACGCTGGAAGAAAAATGCCTGACCGCGTACAAGCCGATGCATCAAAGCTTCCATTTCGTAGCGCCAGTTTTGATGGAGTGACGTGTGGATACGCTCTTCGAAACTTCACTGACCTAGCTGGAACGTTCGATGAAATGGCTCGAGTACTTCGACCAGGTGGACGACTATCAATTCTTGAGATTGCTGAACCAGAATCTGGACTGCTTCGAACTGGATTTAAGATTTGGTTTAGAAAGGTTGTTCCATTCATTGGATCAATCGTTTCTGATCGCAAGGCATACCAGTACCTCCCAAAATCGACTGCTTACCTACCCACAGCTCCTGAAATCGTGAAGATGCTCAATGCATCAGGTTTTAGCGCGGTGAATCACCGAAAGGTCATGGGCGGTCTCAGTCAGCAATTTATTGCTACGAGGGCTCAGTGAAATTCGTTAGAGAAGTAGTCCCCACGCAAGACCTAGACGCACTTCGTGCGCTTGGTGCTCGCGACGGTTGGTTAATAGAGAACTCAGAAGTAATCCGAATCGGATTTGGCAAAGTTGCTGACCAGATCGAACTCGCTGGCGGGTTAGAACCTGATTTTGCAGCTACCGACAAACTTCGCTCTCACGAACTATCTGGAATCACTGGACCGTCTGGAACAGGGATTGTTGCATTTGGATCGCTTGCGTTTGACCGCACGGCACCTGGGCATTTAGACATTCCAGAATTCTCAATTACACAAAACGCCAGCGGAGAAGCATGGTTGTCGAGACTTGAATCTTCGACAAACTGGCAAGAACACATTTCATCAGTGCTCGCTCCTACGCAGGAGACTCAGAGCCTGCGGTCAATAAGTTTTCTACCCACACCCGAGGAATACGCTCACAATGTTGCACTCGCAGTTGAAATTCTCCGCAGAAAAGAAATTGTGAAAGTGGTACTCGCTAGATCAGTAAGCGGAACTGTTCCAGAGGCCCTTGACCCAGCAGCAATAATTTCGCGACTTAAAGTTCGTGAACCAATCTGCACCCTTTACAGCCTTCCTATTGAAGATGGACGCAGGTTCGTAGGCGCAAGCCCAGAACTTCTACTTAGAAGGACTGGTGCAAATGTACTTTGTCACCCACTCGCTGGAACAATTGCTCTTCCACCAAATGTGCAGCCAGACGATTATCAAAACTGGCTTCTTGGAAGTACTAAGAATTTGCACGAACATGAAGTTCCAGTGAACGAAATTGTTACCGCACTAGCAACTGTTTATGAAAATGTTGAAGCTGACGCCACTCCATCAATTGTCACCCTTCGAACGCTGGCTCACCTTGGAACATGGATTAAAGCGAGTGTCGAACACGAAGTTGATTCGCCGGACGCTCTCGAAGTACTGAGACTCCTACACCCGACAGCAGCGGTCGGAGGCATCCCACGCAAGGACTCATACGAGCTAATTCAAAAGCTAGAAGATCATGACCGAGGTCACTATGCAGGTCCGGTTGGATGGGTTGACGCAAGAGGTGACGGCGAATGGTGGATTGGAATCAGAGGCATTTTGCTGCACGAAAATACTTTCGAAGCCTGGGCTGGAGCTGGAATTGTTAGCGAATCAGATCCAACCGCCGAACGAGAAGAAACTAGAGCGAAACTCGCAAGCGTTCTCTCATCGGTTTTGGTTGACAGCGTTCAGTGAGCTTGAATCCCAAATGGTCGACCTATCGCCCATTTAGTAACTAGAAGTAACGCTTCAATAACAATTGAACTTGACATTTTTGATTCACCAAGCTCACGATCAATAAACGAAATAGGAACTTCGATGATTGATGCTCCGCCACGTCGAGCACGGTACGTCATTTCAATCTGAAAACCATAACCATCGGCGCTCACAGTTTCATAGTCAATTTTCTCTAGTCCCAATTTTGAATACACACGGTACCCAGCAGTTGAGTCCTTGACATGAAGACCAAGCATGATTGATGCGTACTGATTACCACCACGAGATAGCAGTCGACGAGAAAGTTTCCAATTAGGAATGTGTCCACCCTCAACGTAGCGTGAGCCAATCACCACATCATGTGTCTGAGCCGCCTTTAACAACTCTGGTAAAACTTTTGGATCATGCGAGAAGTCGCAATCAATCTCGACGAAGTGATCAAAGCCTTTGCTGAGACCATGCTTGAACCCAGCGCGGTACGCCCCTCCGAGTCCGCTCTTCGTAGATCGACGTAGAACTTCAATTTGACCGAGTTCAGCACCAATTTCTTCAGCACGTGTTGCGGTTCCGTCGGGACTACCGTCGTCTACAACCAAGATGTGCTCATTCGGCACAGACTCTCTGATGGCTCGAAGCATTGGCTCGATATTAAGAATTTCGTTGTATGTCGGTAAAACGACCAATGTTCGCACCTCAAAATCATAGTTCGGCGACCTAGACTTCTCCTAAAGACTTCATATGAATACTCTTATGAAAACTTGCCAAACATGACAGAGAAAAAAACTAAGAAGCGCACCCCGATGCCGCGAGAGCTACGGATCATTCTGAGCGCAGGATGCTTGGTCTTCGTTTTTGAGTATTTAGTACTCCCACAGTTCGCCTCAGCACGTAAATCACTTCACCTGCTTTCTTCACTTAACCCTCTAATTGTCTTGCTCGCAATTGGTCTTGAAATGGCTGCAATCTATTCATACGTTGAATTAACTCGAACAGTTCTTTATCCATTCGCCCCAAAGAGATACAACACTCTTCGAGTCAATCTTGCGGGACTGGCAATCAGCCACGTTGTGCCTGGAGGAACGGCACCTGCAGGTGCACTTTCCTACCGAATCTTTAATGAGCTTGGAGTGCCGAAGGAAACAAATGCATTCGGACTAGCAGCTCAAGGTAGTGGTTCTGCAGTTGTTCTCAACATTATATTTTGGACTGCACTAGTAATTTCAATTCCACTTCGTGGATTTAACCCTGCGTACGGATTCGCAGCACTTGCAGGTGCGTTCTTGATGCTGGCTTTCTTTGGAACAATCATCCTGATTACGAAGGGGCAGAGTCAGGCTGACATCTGGTTACGCGCCCTTGCACGAAAAGTTCCAAAGCTTGATGAAGAAACCATCTCTCAACTTCTTGACAAAGTTGCAAACAGAATCACCTTACTTATCAATAATCGAAGGACTTTGTGGTGGGCATTTACTTGGGCTGGTCTTAACTGGCTCTTTGATGCAGCGTGTCTTTGGGTTTTTCTTTGGGCGTTTGGAAACATAGTTTCACCAATTGACCTACTTGTCGCCTACGGTCTTGCCAACATTTTGGCTGCAATTCCTTTAACGCCAGCGGGTCTTGGCGTTATTGAAGGAGTACTCATTCCAACGCTTGTTGGATTCGGAGTTCCGCACGCAGAAGCAATTCTTGCTGTGCTTTCATACCGCCTAGTGAACTTCTGGCTTCCCATCCCAATTGGAGCTACAACGTACGCGAGCCTTCAATGGAGAAAAGGACCTCTTTCTAGAGAAGTTCCCGAGAACGCTGAATCGCCCGAGCCTTAAAGATCCTTTGCGCAGAAATATTGTTGACTGGCTGCAGTCGACGCCAGCGCCTGTCAGTTCCTAGGACCCAGGTGTAGAGATCATCACTCCAGCTGATGTCAAAATTCTCAACAATTTCATCTTGGATGGCTGCATCTTGAATTGGCACAGTAACTTCAACGCGTCGGTCAAGGTTTCGCTCCATAAGGTCAGCTGATCCGAAGAGCACCGAGAAGTGCTCTGAGCTCTTTGAACCAAAAATAAAGACTCGGGAATGCTCTAAGAATTCACCAACAAGACTTTTGACTGAGATGTTCTCAGATAGTCCGGGTACGCCTGGACGAAGACTGCAGAGGGTTCGTACCTGTAAACGAATCTGAACTCCAGCGTGACTAGCTTCATACAGCGCATCAATAATCGTTGGATCGGTGAGTCCATTCACCTTTATAGAAATTAAACCCTTGTCGCCCAAATCAGTCTGCTTATTGATTAATTTAAGAATTTCATCTCTTGTCGATACGGGGCTTACGACCAATTTTGAATAATCAATGTGACGAGAAAATCCAGTTAGATAGTTGAATAATTCCCCAACGTCACTTGTGATCTCATCATCACACGTAAGCAGTCCATAATCCTCGTAAATTCTTGCAGTCTTTCCGTTGTAATTACCAGTTCCAATGTGCACGTAGCGCTTGGTTGAAGATCCTTCTTGGCGAACAACAAGTGAGGTCTTTCCGTGTGTCTTAAGTCCACTGATTCCATACACAACGTGTACACCGGCATCTTCAAGTGCCTTGGCCCACTCAATGTTTGCAGCCTCATCAAATCGAGCCTTTAACTCAACAATTGCGACAACCTGTTTTCCACGTTCTGCGGCTTTGATGAGAGAAGCGACAATAGGTGAGTCACCAGAAGTTCGATACAGCGTTTGTTTGATTCCAATTACTTGTGGATCTTTTGCTGCTTGAGTAATGAAGCCCTCAACTGAGTCAGCGAATGATTCGTAAGGATGATGAAGAAGGATGTCGCCTTCACGAATTGCAGCGAAGATGTCACCCACGTGGTCCCCGTCAAGAAGTCTCTTAGGAGTGAGCGGCGACCAGCTTTCACCCTTTAGCTCAGGTCGGTTTAACGCATACAGGCTCCACAGGTCATGAAGACCAAGTGGCGCGTCAGTTACGTAAACGTTCGACTTATCAATTTCGAGTTGCTCAACAAGAAGATCAAGGAAGTCTTGATCCATTCCCTTTTGAATTTCAACGCGGAGTGCCTCACCAAACCTACGACGGCGAAGCTCAATTTCAAGAGCAACTAAGAGGTCGTCTGCTTCATCTTCGTCAAGAGTTAAGTCAGCATTACGAGTAACACGGAAAAAGTCGGCCTTACCTATTTCCATACCTGGGAATAGACGATCGAGATTCTCCATAATTAATTCTTCAAGCAAGCAGAACTGATTATCTGATGCTTTCAGGAATCGAGGTAAGGAATTTGGAACTTTAATACGCGCGCTTCGCTCTTCATCTGTTTTCTTATCTACAACAGTCACTGCAATGTTGAGCGAAAGGTTAGAAATCATCGGGAAGGGATGAGCAGGGTCAACTGCTAGTGGAGTCAAAACTGGGTAAACATTCTTCTCGAAGTAACTAGCGAGCTTCTTCTTGTCCTCATCACCTAGCTCGTTGTATTTGACAATTTCAATGTTTGACAGGGCCAGTGTTGGAATCAGCATGTCAATGACAAGGCGGTCCTGTCGCTCAACAAGCGACATAACTCTCTCACGAATTGCGTCAAGTTGTTCACGAGGACGCATTCCATCGATTGAAGGAGTGTGGATATCGGCAGCGACTTTGTCTTCCAGGCTCACGACACGAACCTGAAAGAACTCATCAATCATGTCGGCAAAAATTGCTACGAATTTGATTCTCTCCAAAATTGGAAGGGCATCATTTTCAGCAAGATCAAGAAGTCGCACTCCGAATTCAAGACGTGACAGTTCGCGGTTTGAGAATCGTTCTGAACCAAAGGACTGAGGATTAAAGCTCACCGACAAACATCGCTTTCTTCATTAATGAAGTAATTTCTACAATTCTACGACTACTCTTGAATTGTGGCGAATCCCGTACGAAGCAAGCGTGCTGAAGTTATTAAATCCTTGTTCACACAACCGTCACAATTGCGTTCTACTGAATTAGGACTTATGTCACTTGCGTGGATAATCACTGTTTCTTTCTACGTACTCGCCTCACTCGGAGCTCATGGAACAATGCCTCCGAAAATTTGGATCTTCCTAATTGGCATTGTTGCTATTTCTCTAGGAATGCATCTTGCATTAAAGAGATTTGCTCCTAATTCATCACAGATTCTTTTACCAATAGCAACATTGCTAAATGGAATTGGTTACGTAGAGATTGCTAGATGGAATACAAGCAGGGCTGGATACCAAGCAGTGTGGTATCTCCTAAGTGCGATTGCATTTGTTTTGACACTGAAGTTTGTCAAAAGCGTACGAGACCTTGATAGATATCGGTATCTGACACTTAGCTCAGCAATAATCCTTTTGCTTCTCCCCTTGCTTCCAGGCCTAGGAGTTAACGTCAACGGTGCTCGGCTCTGGGTTAGAGCTGGCCCCCTCTCATTTCAGCCTGTTGAAATAGCAAAACTTCTTTTAGCCTTTTTCTTTGCGTCCTACTTTTCCTCGAATCGAGAGTTGTTGTCAACGCCAACGCAAAGATTTCTTGGGCGACTTATTGTTCCACCTAAAGCACTCTTTCCGATTATTGCAGCATGGGGATTAGCATTAGCAATCCTCGGTGGCGAGAACGACATTGGTTTTGCCATGATTCTCTTCGCTCTATTCTTTTCACTCCTCTGGATCACTACAGGACTTAAGACGTACATTGGACTTGGACTTGCACTTTTCGCTGTTGGCTCGTACACGGCAAACATCTTCTTCACTCAAGTCCACTACAGAATCTCTCAGTGGCTCGATCCATGGTCCGCAATTAATTTCAAGTTTTCACACCAACTTGCGTATGGATGGTTTTCACTTGCGGCAGGTGGAATAACTGGTACTGGACTTGGACTCGGACAATCAGGAAACATTCCAGAAATTTCATCTGACATGATTCTCTCTGCAATCGGAGAAGAGCTTGGATTTCTTGGAATAATTCTTATTCTCTGCCTCTTCACACTTTTCGTTGGTGAAGGTTTTCGAATCGCACAAAAAGCACATTCAGACTTTGTTCGATTAGTCGCAGTAGCCCTAACGGCAACGATGGGGTTCCAGGCATTTTTTATAATGGCTGGAGTGCTTCGAATTCTTCCATTCACTGGAATCACACTGCCGTTCATGGCGTATGGAGGAAGTTCACTGATTTCTAATTACGTGATTGTTGCTTTGCTGCTTCGTATCTCTGAGGAAAACGCTAATGAGCTTCGTGGTGGAGAAGTTCGCGCAGTTACATTTACTTAAACGTAGAACTGTTTAAGAACACCTTCAGCACACAAGATCGGTGCTGGCACAGCTTGGCGAGAAGCAATAATCAATGCGTCACTCGTTCTGCAGTCAAGAACAATTCTTCCCTTTGGCGACATCAAGTCAAGCTCAGAATAGAAGACACCGTTTTCGTGTTTTACAATTCGAGCTGCAATTACGTCAACGTGCACCTGACCTAGAACATCTGCGAATAGTTCATGAGTCGAAGGTCGTCGGCCTTTTATTTTCTTGAGTGCATTCTCTAGTGATTGGGCTTCAGGCAATGCAATAGAAATAGAAATGCTTCTGTACGGGTGATCGTCCTCAGTCAGGTGTACCTCAGGAGCTGAATTAACAAGATCAAAGGTCACCGAACCAATGTTCATGACAAAGAATTTGACCGGAGCTGGGTCCTCGATCTTTGTCTCTTCGGGGGTTGTTACTTCATCACTCATAGGTAGTAAGACTAACTGCCAGAGCGCCTGGAGACTGAAAGTACTATTCCGCCAGCAGCAAAGAAAACCATCGCCGCAGACCCTCCGTAGCTGAGTAGCGGTAGAGGAATTCCTGTCATTGGCATAATTCCCATGGTCATGCCAATGTTCTCAAAACAACTAAACGAGAAGAAAACAAAAATGCCAAGGACCAGAGTCCTGCCCATCGTGTCCTTTGCACTTCTACCAATTCTGAACATTCTGTATGCAACGAATGCAAGTAATGAAATGATTAGAAGCGAACCAATGAAACCGAGCTGCTCGCCAATGGCAGTGAAAATAAAGTCGGTGCGCTGTTCAGGAACGTAGCCGAGCACCGTTTGAAGACCATTGAAAAATCCAGCTCCGTGAAGACCTCCAGAGCCAATTGCGCTCTTCGCGTTATCAACTTGATAAATCAGTGCTTGCAACTGAGAATTCGTTGAACTCGTATTTTGATTCAAAAAAGAAGTGAATCGCTCAATTTGGTACTTCTGCAAAACAGAAAAATAAGCTGCGAGCAGTAGACCAACGGTTCCAATAACCGCCAGTGCGCTCATGAATCTAGGAGGAACTCCAGCAACGACCAACATTGCACCAATTGATATGACAATGATGATTGACGTTCCAAGGTCTGGTTGGATGACAATCATCAGCAGTGGGGCTGCTGCCATGGCAAGAAGTCGCCACACGTCGTAGAGTTTCAATCCCTCTGGTCGACGTTCACAGTATGTCGCAACAGCAGTAATTAAAAACAAGACATTGAACTCGCTAGGTTGAACTTGAAAGAGACCGAGATTGAACCAGCGCTGTGCTCCTAGAGCAGTTGATCCAAGAAAAATAACTCCAAAAAGTCCGAGAAGACCTGAAATGTATAACGGGGTGGCAACCATTTCGAGGCGTCGGTAGTCAACAAGTGAAATTCCATACATCACAGCAATGCCAACTACTACGTAAAGTGCCTGACGCTCTAGGTAGTAGTGAGGGTTGTAGCCAGCACTGATGAGAGCTTGACGAGTTGCACTGTAAATCATGATCACGCCGGTGACCCCTAGGGCAATAAGACCCCATAAGAGACTGACGTCAAGAGAGTCTTTTGCACGAATTCGATTTGTGAGCGCGCTAAGGGTATCGGTCATGTAAGTACCTCTAACAAGTCTTCTCCATCAATGTCAACATTCCACCAGAACTTGAATTGTAAGGCTGCTTGATGAGCCAGCATCCCAAGTCCATTTGCAGTGCGACATCCCTCTGCTTCAAAGAATGCCAGCCACTTTGAGACTGCAGGTGCATACGTTATGTCGATGCAGATGGTCTCTGCATGTATTCCTGCAACCATTTCAGGAGTTCCTCGACCAGTTATCGGAACCGTGTTGATGAGAACATCAACACGGTCTCCAAGCGCTGAAGTAACTTTGTTGTACTTAGCTGAAAGCGCGTCAATTTTCGATGTTGTTCTATTAAGAACTGTGATGCTCCTTGCATTTGAATTCTGCAAGGCGTCAATAATCCCACTTGCTGCACCACCTGCACCAATAACAACAACGCGAGCATCAGCAAAGTCAAAGTTGAATTGGCTTTTTACTGAACTGATAAGACCTTCTCCGTCAGTGCATGCCCCGTAGATCTGACCATCTTTTCTTAGGAGCGAATTAACCATTCCAGTTCTTGTTGCTGCTGGATCTAAGTGGTCACAAATTGTTGTTGCGAGTGGCTTCAGGGGCATGGTCACTGAAAGCGCATCGAAATCATTTCTGATTGCACGCTTCAAATCATCTAATTGAGAGCTTGAAATTTGAACACGAGAAGTATTGCCCTCAATGCCAGCAATTTGCATGGCTGCCTCTTGCAGCTGAGGTGACAATGAGTGATCTACCGGGTCGCCAACGACGCCAACGTTCCAAATCATTTAATACCCCTTGTTGCGGCAAGTCTCTCGTTTGCTAGTTGCTCTGCGAACGTGTTGGCAAACGCTTCTGTGCCATCTTTTGATACGAGTGTGAAATACAGCCAGTTTCCTGCAGGTGGATTCATGACTGCTTTCAAGGCTGCTAGAGAGACCACACAAATTGGAGTTGGCGTTAGCCCTGCATTCAAATAAGTGTTGTAAGGAGTCTTGTACTTAAGCATGGTCGGAGTTACTCTTCCACCATCTTTGCCTAAGTAGTAAAGAACTGTTGAGTCCATTTGCAGCGATCCACCACGTTTGAGTCTGTTAAAAATTACTCGGGCAACCTTCGGCATGTTTGATTGGTAATAGCCTTCTTTTTCAACAATCGAAGCAGCGATCAACAACTTGTAGGCACTAAGACCCTGAAACTTTGCACTGGGAGTTAAGCCTGCAGCAGTGGCTTGCTTTGTAAATGAAGCTTGCATTTCTTTAAGAAGCTTCGCTGGTGTTGTACCTGGAGACAAAATGTACTGACCCGGTCCAATAAGGCCTTCGAGAGATCCGTTTGGATTGTACGGACTCGTTGCGATTGCAGCATTAACTTCTTTGGCGAATGAATTAGCGAATGAATTGCCTGCATCATTCACAATCAACATCTCCACTTCACGAAGCGTTAGTCCAGGAAGCACGTTGACAACTCGAACATTCGGAGCACTGCCAATTACTGATTTAACGAATCCGAAAGAAGAGTTTTGAGGTATTTCGTAGCTTCCCGCACGAACTACTGGGGCTCCAAATAGTGCAGTGTCAATACGAAACGCGAATGTTGAGTGAATGATTCCCACCGCATGCATTTCAGAAGCAATTTGAGTTATTGAGTCACCCGGGTGAACAGTGAAGACAACTTCCTTGCCAGCTCCACCAATTGGGTTCAGCTGCAGGACAAACCAAGCAGTTGAAATGACCCCGAGCGCAAGTATCGCCTGAACTGTCCTCTTGACAGGCTTAAGTAGAAGGAAGCGCATCTACGTAGTTTTGCAGCATGATTACGGCGGCGGCGCTATCTATGTGGTCACGGTGATTCTTTGCCTTCATACCGGCCCCAGAGAGCGATTTTTGAGCCTCTAAGGTGGTCAAGCGTTCATCCCACTGAACTACCAGAAACGAAGGAAAAGCGCCCTTTATGGCCTCAAATAGCTGATCGGCAACTTCTGTGCTTTGGGTCTCATTTCCCGATAACGAAATTGGTCGACCAATGACTATTGACCCCACGAACTCTTCTTCAATGAGTTCTGTGAGTTTCTTGATGAAGGTTTCATCTGCGTCCAGCGCCGTGCGTGGAAATGCCATGGTTTGTGCCGAGTCCGTAATGGCAACACCGCATCTGCGAGTGCCCGGATCGATTCCGAGAATTCGACTCATTTTCCTTAAAGAGCTTTAGCTGCAGTGAGCACTTTGTCAATTCCAGAGGCGTCTTTGCCACCTGCGAGCGCTAAGCGTGCAGAGCCTCCACCACCACCATTGACAAACTTCGCGAGTTCTTTAACCGTGACCTGAGCATCAAGTGATTCATCAGATGCAACAACAATTGAAACCTTATCTTCAAACGCACCAACAATCACCACTGCCCTGCGTCCACGACGTTGTAGGTCTTGTGCCAAAGTTCGGAGCTGATCTCCTGGGAAGCCGTCAACACGAGCAACGAGCAACGGAGTACTTGTCTCATTGTGCAATTGGTCAGCAAATGCAGAAAGCTGGGACTGACGAAGAGAAGACATTTCTTTCTCAACTTCTTTTTGACGCTCAAACACTCTCTCAAGTGCTGGGACAACATCATCGAGTGAAGTTTTTAGAAGTGTCGCAACTGCACCAAGTGCGCTTTCCATTTCTTGACTTCTGCGGTACGCACCAAGTCCACTCACTGCTTCAATACGTCGAGTACCAGAACCAATTGATGCTTCGCTGACGACTTGAATTTGTCCAATAGAACCGAGGCTGTCTACGTGGGTTCCTCCACAGAATTCAAGACTGTGAACACCGGCACGAACTACACGTACCTGGTCACCGTACTTGTCACCAAAGAACGCAATAGCGCCCATAGTTTCTGCTTCTTTCTTTGAAGTCTGAATTGTTTCAACAGAATCGTTTTCCACAATGTCACCATTGGCGAGTGTCAAAACTTGTGCCATTTCTTCACTCGCGAGACCTGAGCCGTGGGCGAAGTCAAAACGGAGGCGATCTGGTCCTACGTAGGATCCTTGCTGGCGAACATGATCACCGAGCACAGTGCGAAGTCCTGCGTGGAGCAAGTGCGTTGCGGTGTGATTACGTCGAACTGCTTCGCGGCGTTCTGGAGCAATTGTTGCAACACAAACTTGTCCAGGGAGAATTTCGCCAGTGAGTTTGCCCCGATGAGCAAAGAGCCCTCCAGCAACGTTCTGGGTGTCAATGACTTCGAAGCGACCAGATTCAGTCACCACA
>Ga0194047_10000576_pt1 | contig 24377 bp, 22 predicted proteins | sample JunL225m_MetaG_2_FD_160070 | JGI IMG/M metagenome (GOLD analysis project Ga0194047, IMG submission 160070) | Anoxic zone freshwater microbial communities from boreal shield lake in IISD Experimental Lakes Area, Ontario, Canada - Jun2016-L221-5m | ecosystem: Environmental > Aquatic > Freshwater... | reverse complement strand
ACTGCATATGGACAGCAAGCCACACAAGCTGGACAGAACTACGCAAACCAAGCTACAAGCCCACAGGCGATGCAAGCGTATATGTCGCCTTATATGCAAGATGTAGTAGATTATCAAAAACAACAAGCAGTTAGAGATTACCAAATCCAAGCCCCACAAATGGCAGCTCAAGCTGTTGGGTCCGGAGCCTTTGGTGGTAACCGTTTAACACTTCAACAATCAGAAGCTAATCGTGGCTTACAAAACCGTTTAGCTGGTATTGATGCTACAGGACAACAACAAGCCTATCAAAATGCACAACAAGCCCAGCAGTATGGCGCTAACTTAGGACTCCAAGGATTACAAGCTGGTATACAAGGGCAACAAGCAGGTATACAAGGTTCTGCATTAGGACTACAGGGCGTTGGAACGCAATTAGCTGGTACAGCCCAAGGTATGCAAGGTGCTGGAGTTGGCTTACAAGGTGTTGGCACTCAATTGGCTGGCACATCTCAAGGTATGCAGGGAGCCGGTGTTGGATTACAAGGCCTTGGTACGGCTATGCAGGGTACGCAACTTGGTATGCAAGGATCTGGTGTTGGATTGGCTGGCCTTGGAACTGCTATGCAAGGATCTCAAGTTGGGCTTCAAGGTGTTGGTGGCGCTCAAGCTGGATATAGTGGTGCTACTCAAGCGGGTGGTACTTTGGGTAATATTGCTGCGCAACAAAATGCAGCGAAACTGGCTAACTTACAGTTCCAAAATCAACTTGGCTTACAACAACAACAGTTCCCATATACACAACTTGATTTCTTGAAGAATCAATTGAGCGGGTTACCAGTTAGTAGCCAAACATCAACCGGCACACAACAAGGAACATCTCAAGGTTATACATCTCCTCCTAATGCGCTTTCACAAATAGCTGGTATTGGAACTACTGCGGCGGCAACTTATGGATTACTTAAAGCTAAGGGCGGCATCATTAGAAATTACGCTTCAGGCGGGTTAGTTACACTTGCATTAGATAGAGCTATGAGAGGTGCTGCATGAGTATAGAAAGCCAACTTTATGGTCGTTACAGCGCTGCAGCAGATAAAGCGCAAACTTTAGACCAATTAAAAGCCATCCAGAATGATATTTATAAAGCTACCCAAAACGGAATATTGCATCCTGTTGAAGGCGTTCCTTTGGTACAAGGTTTAACTCCTCGTATTCAAAAAGCAGAACAAGCGCAACAGCAAGCGTTAATGATGCAGTATGCTCCACAAGCCCAAGGTATGCCACAAGGTATGCCACAAGGGCAACCACAAACTCCACCTATTGCGCCACAAATAATGGCCCAAGCTCAACAACTTAGCGGGGTTGATCATTTACGTAGTAACTTACCTGCGGAAGAAGGGTATGCTGCTGGAGGAATTATTGCGTTTGCTGGCGGTGGTTTAGGCGATACAGAAGATGACACAGAAGATGACGAAGATTATGGTGGGTTAAGCAAGCAAGAACAAGCTTTATTTGACCAGTTTTTAGCTGATATTGAAAGCGATAAAACAAATTATCAAGAAATGCCTACAAGTAACGAAAGTTTAGGTTATGGCGTTAATCCAGAACGACGTGGAACTGTAAACCAAGGTATAGCTTATAAAGAAGAGCCATTACCTTCTGGTGGATCTAGAGGAATTACAGCTAATATAGATAGAGATCAAGCTAGAAAATATAATGTAGGTAACTTGCGTCCTAGTGGCTTTACTTATCCCGGACAAGTCGGAGTTAGTGGTGGTGGGTTTGCTATGTTTGAGAACCCAGAAGCAGGTATTGCTGCACTAAACCAAGACATTGGTATTAAATTACGGCGCGGGCTAGATACCCCCTTAAAGTTTATTTCAGTATATGCCCCAGCAGCAGATAAGAACGACGTTGGTGCGTATGCAAGCAATGTAGCTAGGGCACTTGGCATTAGTCCAAACGATAGAATTCCTGATACTCCAGAAGCCAGATCCATACTTGCCGCAGCAATAACACGGCAAGAAGGTGCCCATAAAGCCACAGCTAGATTTGCTAATGGTGGCCCAGTATCGTTTTATGAGGGCGGAGGTGCAGAAGATGCGCAATTAAGAGCCGATCAAGAAGACTTTTTTACTGGTGCTAAAAAATTAGGTTCTGCCGCTTTAGATGTAGCTACGTTACCTGTACGAGCAGGGATGGGTATAGTTAATACAGGCATAAGAGGCGCAAGGGCTGTAACAGGCGCGAACATTCCATATATTCCAGAAGATTGGTTTGGAGGTTCTTCATCTAGCTTAACCCCCTATTACGATAGATATGTACGTCGTCCAGCAACTTCGGGTTTAACCCAAGAAGAAATGAAAATAGGGTCAGGTAATCCTGCTAATTCTGGTTTAGAGCCCGCTGTAGTACCAGATAAATATGATCCTATTAATGCTTCACAAGAAGGATTTCCTATCGGCGGATTACCTGCAATTGCGGGTTCAACAGCTTCTGAAGTACCAGAAGATATACGGGAAATGAGAGCATTGCTTAAAGAACGTACTATAGAAGCTAAAAAACAAAAAGAGACTGACAAGTATTTAGCTTTATTGCAAGCAGGTCTTGGTATGATGGGCGGCACGTCTCCATACGCTTTTGCTAATATCGGTCAAGGTGGTTCAGCAGGTATTGCTGCTTACGCCGCATCACGTAAAGCACAAACAGCAGACGAAAATGCAATTCTTGCTGGTCGCCTTGGTCTATCTAAAGCGGAACTCCTTGAAAAAGCAAGACAAAACTCTTTAACCCGTCAAATAGATAAAGATAAAGCTGATGCAGAACATAGAAAAGCCCTTCAAAATTTGGGTATTATTAAAACCCAGCAACAAGGGGTTAAAAATGTTCTTGCAGCTAAAAAACTATATAAAGAAATTGGCGATGAAGATAAGCTAAGGAAAAAATATGCTGATAAATACGGAAAAGAATGGGAAATATCTCAAGATCCAAAAATAATACGTCAATTTAATCTTGAGAGAGCCCAACAAATTAAAGATTTAGTTCTTCTTGAATCTGACGAAGAAGGTAATATACCTAGCGCAACATCTTTAATAGATAAACCTGTAAAATAACCCTATGATTATTGACTTACCTAAATTAGGTCCGGTCAACTTCGATGATAAATTAACTCCTGAAGAGTTTGATACTCAGCTTGAGAGCCTATCTAAGAAGTATGATTTTGAGATACCTAAAGCCAAGTTAACTTATGGGGAACAGGCTAGCCGTGCGCTAGTTAGGGGCGGTAAACAAATAAGTTCTACTTTTGGGGATATTATCCCAGCTATGGCTGCCAGCGCAATTGGTGCTGATGAGTACGCAGCCAAACAAATGGATGAAGCTAAACAAACCCAACGAATAATAGAAGCTAAGTATGCACCACAATATAGAAGTCTAGAAGATGTAAAAGGTCCCGGAGATTACTTTGGTTTTGGATTAGAGACCTTTTTAGAAAACGTACCAAACATTGCAGTTTCTTTAATTCCGGGCGTTGGTGCTGAAGTTGTTGCGGGCCGTTTGGCTTTGGGAAATATTGCTAAGTCTTTAGCTACACAAGCAGTAGAAAAAGGGCTGGCTGGAGATGCTGCTGCTTCTTTTATTACCCAAGGAATGGCTAAAGCTGCGCCACAAATAGCTAGAACAGAAAGCATTGCCCAAAATGCAGGTATATATCTAGGCTCTTACGCACAAAATGCACCAGAGGTATTTCAAAATATCTATGAAAAAACGGGACAAATGGCTCCCGGTGCGGCTATGTTGTGGGGTTCCGCCGCCGCTGCCTTAGATTCGGTACTTCCTTCTCAGATAGCTAAGAGTCTTACTGGCCCAGTCAAGATAGGTATTGTAGAAAAAGTATTAGAAAAGTCCGGTATGGACAAAGGATTGTTACGTTCAGTAACTAGTAACGTGTTAAAAAGCGCTGGATATGAAGGCATTACAGAAGGCGCACAAGAAGCTATTAGTATTTCCGCCGAAAAGTTTATTGGTAATAACCCACAGGTATTTGATAGCTCTGACTGGAAACGTATTGTTGAATCTAGTGTTCGTGGTGCGGTAGCTGGTGGTCCGTTTGGTGGAGTAACAGGTGCTGCCGAACATTATAAAAGTACTCCCGCATACAAAACAGCTTTAGATGAAGCTAAATCTACTAATAAACCAGTACAGCTTCCGGTAGAAACTGTTGGAGAAGGTACTTTTTACGTATACCCAAACGGTGATATTGCTACTAGTAAAGAAGCAATGCGGGCTAAAACTAAACAAGAAAAAACAGAAGCCAACCAAACACGGCAACAACAGCAACGGGATCAAACAGAATTTAAAGCTGCACAAGAACGGTTAAAAAAGGCTATTACTGAAATTGCCCCCAATGAACCCATTAATATTGCGGCTTTAGCCAAAGGAGAAAATACCTCTGCCGGTGCTTCCGACTTAGAAAAAACTATTGCCCAAGCAAAAGCAGATACCGAAGGCCTTGCTCCTAAAGTATTTAAAAAAGCAGCCGCACCTACGCCGCAAGAAGTTCCTACAATAGTTGGAGAAGAAACTTTTAAAGCTTTAGGTATTGGTAGGACTGCAACTATTATCAAAAACAAGTTAATAGAAGGTAAAGATATATCTAATCCTGTGGAGGCAGCGGAAGTTAAAAGAATATTAGAAGCTTATGCTGGGGCAACCACAAGCAGTAAAGCTCGTGCAAACGTCGAAACATATTTACAACGTCCCGAATTTCAAGCTACCGTACAGGAGACACCAAATGAACCAAGAACTGGACCTATCCCCGGAAAACGTGAGTCTAGCCTTCCAAGTGCTGGAGAGACCGTTTCTACAGAAATCCCTGCCGAAGGAATTAGCCAACCTATCTCACGAGGAGTGGGAGTTTCTGGACAACCTATTACACCTGTTAATGCGGGAGAAGAGCTTGTCAGTACTGCATTAGGCACTAAAGAAGCCCAAGATTTAGCTAAAACTGAAGCCGCTACACAACCCATACTTACTCGGCAAGAGCGTAAGATAAAACACAATGATTTAAGAACAGGGCTAACACTAAACGATAAGATTTCCGCTGCGGCAGAAAAAGAAGGGTTATTGCCTGATGAAGTAACTATAGAACCCAAAGATATAAAAGAATCCCACGATATTTTGCGGTTACCATTTTTATTTAATGAGGCTTTTTTCTTACAGGATTCAATTAATAATCCTCAAGATACCCCACAAGGACAAGCGCAACAAGCTAGAGAACAGGCACAGCTACAAACAGTTAAAGATGCCATTGCTAAGTCTGGTCCAGAAGTTACCCAAATATTTAATAATTTGCAAGCAGGTAGTCATGCAGATAAGTCTGCTGGTATTTCTTTATTAAACAAGTTTGGTAATGATACCTTTGATAAAATGCTTACTGCAAAAGTAACTGAAGCTAAAGCTCGTCTTGATAATGATAAAAAAGAAGCGGCGTTAAAAAAAGAACAAGAGTCCCAAGTTAGAGCATTAGGAGCCGCAAGAGAAGCTAATCCAGAAACACAAAAAGAACAAAGGCAAGAGGATATACTTGAGGAAGATGTAGATTATGTCCAGTATGGGCTTGAAGGGCTTCCTAAAAATATTGAAGAAGCTGTTGCTAATGACAAGTTCCAAGAGTTTATTAGTAGTTTAGCTAGCACTGAAACAGACCCCACAGTTAAAGGCATTCTTGAGAAGATTGAGAAAATGCGCCTTAAGACTAAAACTAAAGTAGGTAAAGTAACTCGTAAAAATGGTGAATTAGGTTCTGAAAACGACGTTGGTTCATATGATCCAGCTACCGATACAATTACACTTGATTCAAAGTTAGGGTTAACCCGGCATACAGCAACCCATGAAGTAGTTCATGCTGCTATCTCACATGTACTTCGCAACCCCGACCATCCGTTAACTAAACAACTTACTGCTATATATGAAGGTACCTATAACCAACTAGGTAGTACCTATGGTGCGCAAGATATTCAAGAGTTTGCTGTTGAATTAGTAAGTAACCCAGCATTTAGAGCAGCCTTAAAAGGAATTAAAGCCCCCAAAGGCGGCAACATGTTACAACGCATTATCCAGCACATTGCAGAGTTCTTTGGGTTCCGTAAAGGTACAAGCGCTTATGAAGCAGGTATTAAAGTTATTAACGATATTTTAGATATATCCAATGAAGTGCCTAGATCTACTGGCGAACAGATGTTTAACGTTATTAGCGATGCAGGTAAGGCTATGCCAGTTCTTACTAAACAGCTATCGGAATCGTTCAAAAATACTTTCTCTAATACCAAAGATGCGGGTGCATTAACTCTTGCTTTAGGAATAATGCGCCTTGACCATATCAATAAGATTTGGGGCAAACAACTTCCGGGTATACAAAAACTAATTGATGCTTTAGAAATGCGTAAGGGTTACCAAGAAGCAGGTATAAAACGGGTTCAAACTAACTATTCTCACTTCCTTAAGCTAGCTAAAACTAAGTATAAAGAAGTAAAACGCATGGAGGATATGGCTTATGATGCCCGTTTAGCTAATGTAGACCCCGCTAATCCAAATTTTAAAGCAAGTCCAAGTAATATAGCCCAATATAATCGCCTTCGTGGTGTATACAATAGCTTAGATAAAGATGTTAAGGAGATGTACGATACTATTCGTGCCGATTATAAAAAAGCATTTGATGACTATAAAGCCTTTTTACTTGGTAGCACTGACGACCAAACGTTAAAACAAAAAATTAAATCCCAATTTGAAACAAATTCAAATGTAGTTGCGTATATTCCTTTCTTACGCCGTGGAGATTATTGGGTTCGTTATGCCGATCCAGTAACGGGGGAAGAAGCTGCATCTGCTTTTGAATCTACTAGAGAACGCCAACAATTTATAGATACCCAACTTAAGGGTAAAGACCATACTAAATATCAAAATTTAGAAAATATTAGCTTTGACTATAGGTCAGTTCCTTCATATTCGTTTATTTCCCAAGTAATGAAAGGGCTATCTGTTAAAGACCCAGTAACCGGAAAAATGATTCCCGCTTCGCAAGAACAAATGAACAACGTGTACCAAGCCTATTTAACTTTATTCCCAGCGCAATCTATAGTTAAGAACTTTATGCGTTCTAAAAACATGTTGGGAATGGAACGAGATATTGTGCGTGGATATGGCGACACAATGCTTAAATGGTCTAGAAAATTAGCTGACACCATGTACACCCCAGAAGTTGATCAGTCGCTAAGGGACATAACAAAGGAAGCAAATACTTTAAAAGATGATAGTATCTACCCTGTTGTACGGCATATAGAAGCCCAAAGTAAGTTTTACCATGACCCAACTTACGGAAAATTTACCCAGTTTGCTACAACTTTAAGTTATTTTGAATACATAGCAGGTAACATTTCGTCTGCATTGATTAACCTTTCGGCTCTTCCGATGCTAGTGTGGCCTATACTGGGTGGCAGGTTTGGGTTTACCAATACAACTTCAGCAATGTTAAATGCTCATAAGACCGCTACTGGGTGGGTATTTAAAGGCGATAACAAAATATCGAGATATAACTCGTTATATAAGTATTTACAAGAGCATGGGCAGCTAGAACATACAATGGCGCGGGAGCTTTTAGAAGGGCGCCGTCGGTCAACTGAAGACTATACAGGGTTAAAAGCCAAAATAATGGGTGGCATATCTGCACCATTCTCGGCTACTGAAAAATACAACCGTGCAGTTACCGCCATAGCTGCATACGACTTAGCTAAAGCTAACGGGTATTCGGAAGAAAAAGCCTTGCGTCTTGCTTTAGACACAGTAAAAGATGTTCACACATCAGGCATGGCTGAGACGGCCCCAAGATGGATGCAGCACCCATTAGGTAGGGTTTTCTTTACGTTTAAATCGTTTACATGGAATAGCGCATTTATTATAGCTAGAGCTTTTCATCAAGCGTTTAAAGGGGAAGATGCAAAGGTTCGTAGAGCAGCCCGTGAGCAGCTTGTTGGTATGTTATTTATGACAGGTATGTTTGCCGGTGTTAAAGGTATGCCGTTTATGGGTGTTGCAGAAACCGTCGGACAAATGTTACATGCTTTATTCGGTGATGACGATGAGCCATATGATTTAAAAAATGACTTACGAGCTTTCTTTGGGGAATTAGTATACAAAGGACCAGTTAACTGGCTTACTAACTTAGAGATTTCCAACCGTGTTGGCGTTGCACAAGACCTTATTTGGCGGGATGATCCCCGTGCCGATAGTGGATTTATATTAGGAGCTATGCAAAGAGCGTTTGGCCCCGCGGGTAGTTACGCAGGTAGCGTAGAAAATGCAGTTAAGATGCTTAATGAAGGACATACTGAACGGGCTATTGAGGCTGTAATGCCAAGCTTTATTCGTAATGGTATGAAGAGTTTACGGTACTTGTCTGAAGGCGCATTAACCCTTAAAGGCGACCCTGTAGATGAAAATGTTGGGGCATATAACTCTCTTATGCAAGGGTTTGGGTTCTCTCCAGCTTCGCTATCTTCCAAATACGAAGTGACTTCCGCCGCAAAAACTTACGAAAAGAAAGTAGCTGATAAACGTCAAAACTTGCTTAATAAATATAGTATGGCAAAGCAAGGTGGGGATTTTGAATTAATGGCTGAAGCACGGGAAGATATGGCCTCGTTTAACGAGAAGCATCCAAGCCAAAGAATTACTGGTACCACCCTACAAAAGTCTGAATCTGCCCGTAAAGCTGCGGAAAAGAACACTATTAATGGGGTTACTTTCAATAAGAAGTTATTGCCTGAGCTTAAAACTAAGTTCTTTGAGGAATAAAAAAAGCCCCCGACTAGCAGGGGCTTAAACTTCTTATGGAGGAGAAGAGTGCGGGTCAATTGTATCATCAACTCTCCAAACCCGTAATCCATACTTATTCTTCTCAATAACTTGTTTACAGATAATGTTTAGCCCAAGCCGCCGGGCCTCTGTTGTAACAAACCTTTGGGTTAACCGCCGGTCTATACAAGGCACAAAGAATGAGGTTCCCGGTTTAAATTTATTCCACTGAATTAACAGCGGCTGATTCAGAATTGTTAGCATTTAGTAGTACATTTTCGTTAAAGAATTCCAGCTTAGTTGTGTCAAACCACAAGGCCATTACCGCCGCCTGTGTATTAGCAACCGTGCCAGCAGTCATACGTTTCTTCTTAATTATTACTAGCGCTTTAGTTTTACGATAAGTAAATAAAGATTCTTCAAAATTCATAAAGTTCTTGGCGCAGTCATCTCGGTAACTTTTAGCTACTACGTACAGTAGTTTGGTATCTGGCTCATACCGTGCAGTTAACAAACCCCGTGGCTCTCTAATCGGACCATGCTCAAGACCAGTACGGCTATCTATATTCCCATTAATAACTAAAGTTTCATTAAAGTGCCGCTGTAAGAAGCCCCCTAAATAGTCCTCTGTATCAAACAAATACTCACGGTTGCGGGCACGGGTTTCTTTAATTAGGTTAACTGCGTAGTTAAATACTGGCTTAATTGGAATATTGTGAAGTCCTAATGTCTTAGCAATAGTTCCCCCAGTAATAGCAATCGTTGCCATAGCAGACCAGTATCTTTCGGTGTTCTTGATTTCCGCGGCTTTGTCTACGCTCTCTTGGACCTCTAGCATCTTAGCTCTAACCATAGGAAGCTGGCTAACTAGCGCACTAGCGTACGGCTCAATAGCATGTCCGTAGTTATTCATTAATCTACCAAAGTGCCGCTTAGACCAAGTAGCATCGTCGAACTCATCTGGCTTAATATGGGGTTCTAAAATACGCATTAACTCCCCTTCTGGAAAGCTCTTTATAGATAACAGCGAATCAGTTACCGACCTGTTAGACGAAGATACCAACCCTAACGCCCACTTAGAATGGTTCAAGCGCTCGGCATTTTCTTGCGACTTCATGCGGTTCTTACCTTTACCAGAAGTTACGTCGTAAATTTGATTGGACATCTGCTCTGGAGCCATATTAGTAATCTCATCCATAGTGGCACAAAGGCTCTGCATTACCCCAAGACGCTGTAAGCGTGAGTTATAGGTATCTTTAGGCGACATTAAAAGTTCTTTCGGCCTACCGTAGATCGAGTTAATTGCGTGAAGCACCGTGGTTTTACCAGAGCCAGACTCCCTACTAAGAAGGTTAAGAAGAAAACCATCAAGATCAGTAAAGCGCATAAGCAAAGACCCAAAGCCCATGAAAAAAGCAAACGCCCTAGCTTCCATGCCTTCTCTACCATAGGCGTTAATAACATCTTTCCAAACATGAAAATCCCCTTTCGGTTGAAAGAACGGAATAATAGGTAGGGTTGGTGCAGATGGCGGACTATATACCGTCTCGGTAGCACGTATTTCCCTGTCGCCAATAATGATTGAGCCTTCTCCTTCTACCCAACCAAATTGTTTTTGTGCCTTTTCTGCACTTGAATGTAACTGTAGTTCTTCTACCCATTTTGTTACATATGACATAAGTTCGTCCTGTTTTTTACCTAATACAGTAATTCCATAAGAGGCTACCGTATCTCTAAATTTTTCTTTGGCTAGCACCGAAGCTAGTGGCATTATGAATTCTCTTACCCCGTCTTTTGGAAGGTGTAATCTAAGCAATATTGTTTCCCCGCAGTCTGGGTCGTTCATGCGTTTAACTACATAGAAGTCATATGGATAAACTATATCTTCATAGTCCTCGCCGTCTTTGTTCTTATAGCGCCCATAAACCCCACCCGTCTTACCCCTAAAAAATGGAAATGGGTATTTAGGAATTGTGTAGGTTCTAAGCTCTAATGTGACTTTATCTACGTCTAATACTTCTTGTTCTTCCTCAGCTTCTACTATTTCCTTACCAAGCTGAATAGGGGAAGTGATCTTTAAAGTGCAATCTTTGCACCCTCCGGGATTTAATTTCTTAAATGTTTCGCAGGTGTACGGGCCTTTAGTTTCATTGGCTTTATTTTCAGTATCTTGTGCAGAATATTCTGGGTGTTTTTTAGATAAGTTATGGATGGCGTTATCCCTATCCACACATTGCTGGGCAATACTTAGCCCTCCCCTCCAAAGCGGCTCATCTATTGTTGCCTGATTTTCGTATATATGCAATAGCTGATTACACCCTTTACCTTCAGCCGATTTCATGATAATAGTTTTAAACCTTGATTGACTACTACCCATAAGTGCTAACGTAGCGGCATCCATTGGGCGTTTAAATTCAGCCTTATCTAGCATCTTTAAAATATCATCAGATGGGGCTAAAAGTTCGTGGTACTTAGTGCCGACTAATACAGGCGCAACATACAATATCTCTACAGGTATTGGATTAGTCGGATCTTTAACGTGGGTTGTTTCTGGAACTCTAAGGATTCTTGCGGCATCTGCGGGTACGGCGGGGTCTATATCAAATCCCTTTTCTACTGCTATTTCCTTTAAACGCTCTGCAAAAGGCTTCCATTCCCTACGAGCTAGGGGAGTATCCAATACCCAATAAAGGTGTGCACCAAGCCCCGATTTAACGGTTGTAGGGCGTGGTAAACCAGTAGCTAGGCAAAAGGTTTTTAAGGCTTCTAAGCCATCAGCTAAAGTAGCATAGGGTTTACCCTCACCACAATCTAAATCAATAAAGAACGACTTTAAAGCTATTGCATTGGTAGCAGTTCTACCTTCTTTTGCATCACCAAACTTAGCCATACCGAAGAACACGTTATATCCTTCAGACATTAGCTCATCAGAACGGGTACTTATATCTTCTACGGTTTTTACAAATCTTTGATTTACAACATCTTTTTCATCTACTACTTTAATTCCAAATACACAATAATTTTCCCCAGTTTGTAGGGGTGGTAATACTAAAGATAAAAACTCTGTCCTCGAAAGCATAGCCGTCCTTGGTTAGCCGTGTATTTTTATAGAAAAGGTGGGCAGGGGTGTTGCGGCAAACACCCTCTTCGGTAGCTAACCTAGCCCCCTCGTTACTTACTATCTAATTTTGTCAACTAGTTTTTGCATCTTTTCTGCGTACTTACCTGATACTACTGACTTCCCACTAAACCACGAATAGACAGTCATTCTACTAACTTTAAAGAAGTCAGCAACATCAGATACGGGTATATCCTTATTAAGACAAACCCTACCTAGTTGAACACCAATCAGTTTTTGGTCGGCGGCTTTTATACCCTCCGCCATTGAGATTGAGTATCCTTTTGGCATTATGCATCGTCCCACTCGCTAAGAATCTTAGACAAATCTTTCTTAGGTGCTGGCGCTTCTTCTTTCTTAGAAGCCCGTTTGGTGGGTTCAACTAAAGATTCAGCTTCTTTCTCAGCTTTGAGTACTTCTTCTGGGTCTACAATCTTAGCTTTTGTTTCTAACCTTGGGGTGCTATCAGCTTCCGACACGGTCATAGTAACTGCCTTAATTGCGGCGGGTGTTTTGCCTTGACTAATTGCAGTATTATGCTCATCGGAATCTAAAACACGAACTGGTTTAAAGGTCAACTTAGGTGTAGCGCTATCAGTATCAAAACGCATCTCAGTTACAACAGCCGTAATCGGAACTCCTTTGCTACCAATCATCTTGGCATACGTCTGTAAAGGCCATTTACCGGGTTCACCAGAACCAAAGATTGACGAGGCAGGAAGAGTTAACTGCATAACTTCACCACCAATATCATTTGCTAAGGTAACTGCTAACCGCTGGCTATACCGACATGCACGGCTATCGCCTTGTCCTGAACCCTTCGCATTTTGTGCGCAGTCAATACACCGCTTGGACTGTGGGTCAGAAGCTTTTGCATCAGGTACTTCTCCGTCTGCTGACCAGCAATCTGGAGCTTTAATTTCGCCCTCTTGATAGCTAGATGCATAGAATGTACGAGATACTTTTGGAGATGCGGCTACGATTACAACATTCATAGTACGATCTTCGTTCTTTGCAACTTCTTTACCGCTGACCATCATGCGCCAGACTCCACCCCGAATGGAGATACGTTTAATACCGCCTGTACCGCCGCTACCCATAAGGGATTTAGTAGTAGCATCAAGCTGTAGTTCCTTCAAGTAAGAAGGTAACCCTTGTCCCAACATCGCTAATTCATTACTCATTTTGCACTTCTCCTATTTTTTAACAATTACAACAGTTTGAGTTTGATCCGCATTTAGCCCCGGCGGATGCAAGTCGGGGTTTTCTTCAAGAAACTGTTCCATATTTGCAGTGTTGATACGTTGGTGCATTAATGCAAACGCGTCGTGTTCCTTAATGAATTCAAAAAAAGAATGCCAGTCAGCAGTCCAGTATCTTTTGGTAGTACGTCTAGATATTGTTCCGTGTGGAGTACGTATTAAACTAGATCCTTGTTGTTTGCAAATATCAAGCAGTTCAGATGCAATAACATTTATCTGTGCTTCTAATTCATCGTCTTGCTTTTTAAGTTCTCTACGTTTCTCACGAATCTTTACATAAATCTTTGTTAGCCTATCGGCATTTAATTCTTCACTCATTGCACTCTCCTTTTATTTATAACTATAATTTACTACCACTATTTTACTTTGTCAAGTCTCTTCAATAATATTTTTATACAGGTCGATTAGCCTGTTATGTATATCAACTTTCTCTGACAACATCTTATAGATTCTTTTCTCAACAGGACTTCCTTGCAAATGAACAACAGTACAAGGGTTGCGTTGCCCAGCACGATGCACACGAGCATTAGCTTGTAAATATGTTTCTATAGATGTTATTGGACCCCACCATACAACGACGTTAGCGGCATGTAATGTAACTCCATGTGCGGCGGCTTGTGGTTGAATAACTAATACTTGGGGTTTATCCTCTGTTTGAAAGTCATTAAATATGCTAGTTCTTTTATTAACTGGTACTCCACCATGTATGGCTTCTGCGGGTATACCCTGCTTTTTAAGCTCTTCTAAAATAATATCTATGGCATGTCTGAACGGTGCAAAAATAATTACTTTATGGCTTGCTTCTTCTATTACCTCAAGCAGTGCTGACATCCGACTACCTGCATCAAAGGCTACGACTTCTCCACTATCCGAATAGACCGCACCGCATGAAAGCTGTAATAGCTTATTTAAATTTGCGGCAGCATTGACGGTTGTTATTTCTTCCCCTGCCGCTACGACCATCATGTTCTTGCGTATGATTTCGTAATACTTTAATTGTTGTGGGCTTAGAGGCACATCTCGTACTGTGTAAGTCATTTCAGGTAAATCTAAACACTCCTCTTTGGTAAATCTTATTGCTGGTTGTAATGCTTCATGCACTATGTTTTCAGAAGTGGGTTTAGGTATCCATTTAAACTGTGTAATCTTAAGCATTACTAAATCCCTAAAAGCCCCATAAAATCTAGGTACTCCTGAAGGGTTAATTATTTTTGCTAGTCCGTAGGCATCGGTTGGAGATTGAGAAGCTGGAGTTCCTGTAAGCATCCATACCCACATTTCAGGTTTAATTACGGAGTTAAGAGCTTTCCATCTTCTTGTAGCTACATTCTTATAAGCGTTTGCTTCATCAATAACTATAAGATCAAACTGATGTACGGCTTCTTTAATAATATCCAGCCCCTCATAGTTACATATAACAAATTCCGCACCACTATTAACAGCTTCTAGGCGCTTTTCTTTTGAGTAGCTATGTGCAATAGCACAAGTACGATGCATAGCAAATCTAAATAGATCGTTCTCCCAAGCGGATTGCAAAATAGATAACGGGCATAACACTAGTACCCGCTTTATTAACCCTAAGTTCATTAGGTAGTCTGCCGCCCATATAACACTACCTGTTTTGCCAGTACCCTGCTCATTAAAACAAAAGGCTCTACGATGTAAAGTTAGAAACGCAGACGTAGTTTTTTGATGGTCAAATGGTTTATAAATTCCGGGCCAATCATATCTAGCTTCAATAGGAGAAGGCACATCTTTAATGCGTAAATTTTTTAATACTTGCGCTTCTTCTAGCCCCCAGTTCACCAGCACTTCACCTGAATCTAATACTTTACTTTTAGGGATAACCGAAGTTATTCTATTTGGTTCTTTAACTCTAAGTAATAATGCCTTACCGTCTATTATTTGCACTGAGTTCTCCATACTTTTAAAGGTATTCTTTCTTTTGCAGAACCCGTCGAGCATACTAAATTAAGCTTATCTTGATTAAATCCTCTATGCCCATCCCAAAACTTAGCGCCTCTCATAACCATAAACCATCTATGTGAGTGCCCTATAGCTGTATACCAATTATAATTTTCTCTTACTAATATCCCTACATTCATTCTGCCCCCAAAAATAGTAAGAGCGTCTAAGGCATCTAGATTTGCCCCGCCTGTGGTAAACCCATTGTTCCCTATAGAAATTACAGGAGCTAAAAATACAGGCATATTTAAATCTTTTGAATATGCACTAGCTTGTTCTAAATAATTAGCAAGTACGGTAGCCTTTGTTTGCTGGTTTAAATCTTTTTTGCACTCTACTCCAAAAAATATATGACCCCCATCGTGTGGGGCTTTAACTAAATAATCTATTGCTTTACCTGATTTTGTAGGCCATTCTTTTTTAAACTCCCAACCCTGTTGGTTAAAGAATTTAATCAATTCTTTTGATGCTTCTGCTTCGGTTTCCATCGCGCTCTCCAATAGCTTATCGACCAAAACTGATGTTTTGATTCTTTTTAAGTGACTCCTTACGGGAGTCAATCGGTTAGTTCATCCGACAATGCCGTAGAGTGAGGTCTATAGCTATCGAACACTAACTGGGGGGGTTGTTCAGAGGGTTAACCTATAACCTAGCTTGTATGCACTCACCCCTTACATACAAGTTACAAAAATTATATCACTTCTTACGTTCACGTCTACTTATTTCAGAAATTAAATTACGTTTTGCATCTCTTTTAAAAGAACGATTTGTACTAGCACTTTCAACTCTAACGCCGTCTTTAATAGTACCGCCTTTGTCTGCCGCTTTGATGTGAGCTACATCTTTACCGTCGCCTTTATGAACCTTACCTTCTTTCAATAACTTGTAACGGGCTTTGTTGCGCTCCATACGATTTTTAACCTGTTCGGGTGTGTCTTCATATTCTGCGGCTTGTTTATAGTTTCTTTTCTTTGGCATAATAGCCTCCTTTCCTGTATTTTACCTGTAACTTCCCTTGCCGTTGTGGACACAATCCTTTACAGCGCACCATTTAGAGCAACTAAAGTTAGGTTTAGGATTCCAAACATCTAATTCTATTGCCTTTTCTAGCCTGTTAGTATCCTCAATCCAACGTAACCAATGGATGCTTTCATTAACTGCCTCATAATCGGCTTTGATAAAGTCATTAGCCACTACAAAAAGCAAGCCCCCCTTTACTTTTTTGACTTCGGGGAAGTGTTTAAAAAGGGCTAATGAAAGCAACTCCAACTGCTTGGTATCTGCATACTTAGCGGATTTGCCTGTCTTATAGTCCACCACATATGCCTTGTCCCCATTGATAATAATCAAGTCCGCAACCCCACGCCACCATACGTCTTTATCAAAGAACTCACAAGGCTCTAGGGCCCGGGTAAGCCCCATGCGGTATTCACAAAGATGTTTACCATCGAGGCTACGGAGTAGCTCAAGTGGCTCACGTATAAAAGCATATTTTTCAGGTATAGCTTTGTTGTCTCTAATAAACTCTTCGGCGGCTTTATGCACTTCCAACCCATAGCTCAAATGCTCCGTAGCGGGTTCTACTATATCTTTTTTAATGCGTAGGCGGTAATACTTGTGTGGGCATTGTTTAAAAAGAGAAAGCGAGGAATAAGACCAGCTATATTTTGTCATTCTGATCTTGGCAATGTGCCGCTAAAGTTGTAAGAACCCGTATGGCTAAAGTTAGCCCAAGGCGCACAGAAAACCTTAAATCCAGCCATCCTTGAAATCTTACAGAAGTGGTAGTCCTCAGATAAAAGGCGGTTAGATTCTTCATCAATGCTAGTAGCAAAGAATTCCTTAATGATCTTAACCTTACGCACTATATCAACTGCGTGATACATATCATTGGTGTAGCTTGGAACTTTATCATTCAGCGTTTCAAAAACCTTGCGTTTAATCAACATGAATCCTGTGCCGCCATTAGCAATCTCAATAGGCTCATTAACATTACCTGTTGTTTGGGTTTCTCCGTGCGCTAGATTAAGTACAAACGCTCCAGTATGAAGATGTAATTGGTCTGGCGGTACACCAGCTTTAACAGCCTCAGATACTTGCATCCAGTTAATTTCTTTCTTGGGGTAAAGTCCACAAATAATGTCTTTGTCTGCCGCAACCATGCGGGGAATGTCGGCTGGATTAAATGCTATATCAGCATCAATAAACATTAAATGGGTAGCATCTGTCTCCATAAAATCATAAGCCATAGAGTTTCTAGCACGGGTAATCAAAGATTCATTCATCATAAAAGAGTAATACATTTGAATACCATTTTGCCCGCATACGCCTACCATCTGCATAATTGCTGAAGAATACATACCCGTACACATACCGCCATACATTGGTGTAGCTACAAACAACTTAGTTTGCTGTGCTGGTTTTTGTACTTGAATCATCTGTGCTACTTTGTTTTTCTTAAAACTCATTTCATTCTCCAAGGTAATATTTTGTATGCTTGTTTCATCAGTTTGTTGCCTTCTCTAAACATCTCAAGTAATCTTTCGGGCGCTCTGTAATTAACCGTAGCCTCTCCTGTGCATCCGAAGGCAGGCAAAGCTGTGCTGGCAGATTTATAGAAGGGGCGATCTGCACCCCACTGACCATAAAAACTGTGTGCCACAGTAACCAAATATTCCCGCCGAAAACAATAACAATTAGTATCAACAAAATTAAGAGTGCTATCGTAAAACGTCGGACAGCGACCAAGTGATTCACAATCATCATCACAAACATATTGTCCTGATTCATCACATATTCTCCTCAAGCTATAAGCCCACATTAGGTCTTTGCTTTTGATCTTGTTAATCATTGTTTCTACATGGTTTGGCTCGAACCAATTATCTTCATCAAGAAACAAAATGTAATCAGCGTTTACCATTAGTGGCATAGCCGCATAGACTCGGTGTCCATACCAGCCGTCACCCCCTACATTTTCGGGTAGTTCAATTACTTTTAATAAATCTTTTGGTATGTATCCATCTGCCTTTTGAACTCCATCCAATACAACTAAATGCTCAGTGGTCATTGTTTGGTCTTTAACGCTTTGAATAGCTTTAAATACTGTATCTTTCCCAGTTGTTGGGGTAATTACCATGATTCTCATAGGTTCCTTAAAATAAGAAATAAGTTACGGGTGGTTGGATTGCCCCTACTTGAAAGCATACGATGAATACTTTTGCTGGGCATCCCAGTTGCTTTTGCCATACCTTCAAACCCCATATCTTCATGAATAAGCTCCCGCATTATTTGCTTGGCTTTATCTTCGTCTCCATCAAGAAAATAATCAATGATGTCTGCTTTGTCGGCGTTCATCCGCAAGTCCTTATCCAGTTATCACCCGATTTTTGCATTACACAGCCATCTACCATTTGATTCTGTTGATATGGTTCTACCGTTACTTTTTGGCAGTTATTGCTACGCATACTAAACGCTAGAATCACAGCAATAAAAAGTATTCCAAGTCCAATATTCTTATACATTTTTAATATCCCTCTCTTTAATCAAGGCATCCGCTATCTCATAAGCACGTTTTGCCGCAATCTGATCCCACGTTTTTTCGGTCAAATCAAACTTCCAGTCAGCAGAAATAATGCTAGCTATAATTGTTTTAACAAACTCATCTCTAAGCTCCATACCACTCCTTTGGTAGTTTTAATTCAGGCATATCTGATATGTTACGAGCATCTAATGGGTGGGGTAAATCCTCTACAAACCCAAGCGCTTCACTTCTATCCTTGCGTAATAAAGTTAATTCAAATACTCGTGGTAAAAGAAATCCACCAGCCGTTACACTCCCACAGTTATTGTTGGGATGGTTATGTACCACATGGAAGTCTTCAGTTAATTTAGCAAAGAATGTAGATACGGTGTTCCAAGCAATCGGGTTAAACCATGCGTCGGTGTCATGAATCTCTACGCAAATAATCCTAAACTTTTTCAATACACAGGCTGGTGCGGCTATGATAGTTGCATATTCTCCGCCTTCTATATCCATCTGAAGAATTAAATCTTCACCAAACTGATAGGCATCCGTTCCCAATACCCAAGAAAATAAACTTATATTTGTTTCATCGCTATACCCATCTAGGTATTTCTTAGTAAACGATAGCGGGGTAAATCCTTTCGGTGCGTTTTCTACTGAACCATCTGCAAGGTGTGAACCAATACCACGCTTACAAAGATCTATTTCAAATGATGCTGTATCAGCAACTCCGGGTGAGAAGCAAGCGGCTATACCCTCTAAGTCGTTGGGTATTAAATATCCACCATCATTAGCCCCACCTATTCGTATTAACTCAAACTTAGTTTTTACTGGGCGTAATGCCTTAACTAATTCTTTTAATTGGTCAATCATATCTTCCTCACGTTATCGCACGATTTACATATACTGCACTTGTTAAACTCAGGCTTCTCGTTCATAGCAATCAGATCGAGTAAGGGTTTACCCGCAAATATCTCATCATAAGTTTGGGTTAGTAGGTTGCCTATAACGTGTTTCAGGTTGTAATCCATACAGCACAGCACTACATCGCCATTAGGTAGTAAGACATTGCGGTCATAGAATGGTGTAGAAGCACAGGTTAAGGCAAAGTCATGGCGGGGGGTAATGCTTAACGCTTGGTCGCCTACTTGTTCTACATTCAAACTGTCCGCCCTAGTATGTCCTTTCCAGCCAGCTAAATCGCCAATCATATCTTGAAGATCAGCATGAACCTTACCTGAACCATCCATAGTCATAGCACCAAAGCCACAAGGTAACTCAAGCTGGGTCATGATTTTCAAGGACTCTACCCATTCCTCTGAATACTTCCAGCCCTTCATGTTGCCATTAGAGTCAGGCAAGTGAAACATAATTACTTCAATCTGCTTGGGGTGTTCTTCTAATACCTTCTTAACCCTGCGGGCATCTTCGTTTGTCATGCCGTACAAGGTCGTGTAGATTGCTATGTTAAAGCCCATGTATAAGACTTCTTCCAGCATATCGGTACACTTCGGGTTAGCCCAAGGCTCTGACATACCTGAAAAGTCTATGCGGGTATTCTTTGGTAGTTTAGCTAGTACAGTAGTTAAATCTACTGGTTGCAGATACTTAGTAGACGTACCATATTGCGTACGTAAGTTATCCTGTGGGCAAAAGCTACACATAAGCGGACACCCAACCATAGTAGTTAACTCCATTACTGGCGAGTGTGGGTGTTGTATGCCGTACTTTTTACGCATGAGTTGTACCTAAAAGTTTATGTAACGAAATTGGAGCCATAGGAACTCTTTTATCATGCACTTGTTTCCCATTAAGAGATGGTCGTAATGAATGGATATATAAAGACTCCATAATATTTAGGTGTTCTTGTTTACATTCAATATAAGCATAGTAATTAAAGTCTTTACAATCTTCTTGCATATGGGTTCTTACTCTAGTAGAAATAGCAACCGACTGCCCAACATAAACTACTTCATTATCTTTAATTAAAAAGTAAATTCCGCTTGTACTAGGAAGTCCAATTTTTCCAGCAATTATTTCTTCTTCTGTTAAAAGTGTAGCGTTAGTAAGTTTTATACTTGCTCTATCAAAAGCCAAAATATGTGTTACTTCATGTATTTGTTGTTGTAATAATTTCAATTCCAATTTTAATTTTTCTTTTTGTATTTTTAATTCATCAATATCCGTAGTAATTATTTTGTCGGCTGTTGGATTTATTGATAACCCATCGGCTTTTGCCCTAGCTACTACATCTAATATCCTATATCTTTTTCCATTACTAAACGTAAAAGGAATTGGCCTGCCTGTTCTTTCGCATCTTCCTATATAACCACCTACTGTAATATTATCAATACGCAAATATTTATCCGCCATATGGGGTGTCATAGGCATACGGAATACTTCTTTAGGAATAAACTCAGGGCGCATTTTAGCAACGACCATCTATATCTAAATCTTCTACTAACTCTTTTATTCTTTTAGGTTGCTTCTTTGTAAACGACTCTGACATACCCAATGCCTTACTTAAGACGGATACAAACCCCTCGCCTATTAACCAGTCCTTAGCTTCTTTATCTAAATCAAGTTCACAAATAGCTGAACCATCTTTTCTTTCTTTAAGTAGTTTTGTTTTTATTTTCATGTAATACTCCTTACAAATTGAATTGCACCATCAAGGCTTGGCTCTTTAAGTAGCAATGGTTGCTCATACATATCTTTGTACAAACCAAAATCTGCATCAAACCAGCCAATGTCATGTAAAAATATATACATTCTTTTAAAGTCTTGGTAGTTCATAAATGCTTTACTATTAAAATCCTCGTTCACAGATACATCGCCGCTATATAAAGGCACAGTAAGTCCAGCATAGGCATCAATTAACTTCTCTGTTACATAACCGTCGTATATAGAATTCTCAGGGCATAGGCAGAACTTATACTCAGGAAGTACGGTGAACTTAGACTTGCGTAGTGAGTTACCAAACATCAATCCATAACCATCTACTTGCTTGTACTGCGATACAGAATTAAATAAATTAACTCGTAGTCCTTCGGGGTTACCAGCGATCATAGCGCAGAACTTATCTTTGATACTCATGTCTAGCTTGCGTGGTTGCATTAGGCTTCTAATATCTATCAACTGCTCATACCCATGATTATGTGCATTAGGCTTTCTTGGCTTTTGTTCAAACCCATCCCATGCAAGGCGGCTCCACCATAAAGGTAAACGAAAATTCTTACCCTCATAAGTGTCGTGATCAAACGAAAGGGAGTAGCTGTATCCTATGTAGTTAGGTCGTACGTTCTCGCCGATATACATAATAGTTTTCTTAGGGTCTGTTTGTGTATGTCCAAAGACTGAACTAATAACTACATCAGCCTCATGTGGGCTAAGTACATATTCTATGCCATTAAAGGCAGTACGAAAAAAAAACTCAAAAAAGTCCCCATCAAACGCACCATCCCAAAAGTTAACTACACATACTTTTTTCATTATCTTTTCCAAAACATAACAAGCAAAATACAAATCGTAAAGCTAACAAAAATAACCCCTGTCCAAACCATCCATAACTCCATTACCTATCTCCCGTAAACTAAACGACTGCCATCATTGTCAAAAATATTTACTGTTCCTTCGTTGTTTATAGTTAGGTATCCTTCTCGGCTACCTTGATCATCATATAAACCATTGGGACTGTTCCAGTTGTACGCAGAATTCTTCCAGTTATTTGGGTTGTTATTCCAATCGTAAATGGTGTTAACAAAGTTATTGGGAACATTTTTCCAGTTGTAAGGGGCGTATTCCCAGTTAGGCGATTGTGCATATACCAAACTCATATTAACTACCGCAGTAAATAACACCAGTAAAAATAATATCCCCGCCCAAAACATACGTTCTTTTTTCATGACTTCCTCACTCTCTTTTTAATCGTTGTTATACCGCCTTCTTCGGGTTCTTTCTTTCGTGCTTCAAGCATTGCATCTGCCATTTTGTAAGCATTACTTGCTACTTCTTCTATAACATCGTCACCAATACCACGCATAACAATGCCACATAAAGTAAACATGGCAAAACAATCTCTTAGGTCATTCTCATTCATTAGCACTCTCCATAATTTTTTCCCATCCCTGAATCACAACTAAGTGGTAACGTCTGCGCCCATTCGGGTCTCCACTTCATGCACTCCTCTACATACTTCTTAGCTTCTTCAGCTTCTTCTTCAAGTGCTATACACGCTACCGCATCGTGTACTGTTAGTACAACCTTATACTTCTTAGCGATAAGCAACATCTGTTCTGCAATTACGCATCTTGCAACCGCCTGACATATATTTTCAACAACCTTTCCACCATATATTTTAACAAAACCTTTACGAGTTTTGTATTGAAATTGTGGATTACCCTCCGAATCATATACCTTTTCTAAAGAGTCATACCTTTGCCACAGCCCACTAGGTAGTAGAAACCCTTTCTTTCCAGCGTCGAACTGAACGGCGTTTTCTACACCAAACGGGGCCCCTTGGTTAGTAAACACCGCCTCTAAACATCTCTGTGCTTGTTTCCAAAGTTGCGGAATTTTTCCATAGGTGTTTCGATACACGCTAATGATACGGTTAGCTTCCCCTTCCTCAATTTCCACTCCAAAAGTTTTGAGCTGTATCTTAAATTTCTTCGAGCCCATCCCGTAGCCGCACCCAAGAATCGTGGTCTTACCGACAAAACGTTCTTCCTTCGATATAAGCCCTTCTTCCTTGCCGTAGATAGCCGATGCCATGATCTTGTATACATCCTGTCCATTCTCAAATGCCTCCACTAAATCCTGTTGTCCTGATAGCCAAGCCACAACCCTTGCTTCAATCTGTGCCGAGTCCGCATCAATAATTACATACCCTTCAGGCGCACATATGGCGTTCTTTAGCTTGCCCCCATTGGCACCCCTACTTGGTAGGTTCTGTAAGTTAATCTTGTCATCACCGCCCCACCTACCTGTATGAGCCGCATAGTATTTGATTGGAACTGGTAACGTACCCCTTCCAGCTATATCTATAAACCTCTGTGTGCGGGTCTCCTCCAGCGTAGTCTTATTACCCAGCCTAGCCGCAACCAAAGTCTGAACTCTTGGGTCAATATGCTCTGCCAATGCCTTAAATTCCTCGTCTGTCTTGGCAAAAGCAAAGGCTTCCTTACCTGTTCTAGCCGATATTTTCATAGGAGGAACTACCCCCAACTTTGATAACAAATCAGCAAACTTTTGATTCGACATCAGATCATCCAAATCTGCGCCAGCATCCTCAAGTAACTTCGCCTTCAGATTTTTAACGGTTTCTAAATGTTCTACCAACAGCGCGTGGTCTAGCGTTAGAGTAGGTTCTATAAACATCTTTAGGGTTGTGTCTATAACTCTTAATTCCTTTGTTGGGAAGTTTTTGTGTAATATATTGAACAATTTATAAGTTAGTTCCACATCATTCTTGCAATATTCTCCATACTGCATCAGGTCTGCTCGTGAAAAGTCTTTCCTATATTTACCTAGCGCATCAAGCACTTCTGTACCTTTTTCGCCAATCTGATACCGTTCAGCCAATACTTTCAAGCTACCGCCAGCTTCGACTCCGTGTACCGCCCTAGCCATGCACAAGGTATCTAAATAACCTCTTGCTTTAATGCCATACTCCCAGTTA
>Ga0194047_10000575_pt1 | contig 24379 bp, 23 predicted proteins | sample JunL225m_MetaG_2_FD_160070 | JGI IMG/M metagenome (GOLD analysis project Ga0194047, IMG submission 160070) | Anoxic zone freshwater microbial communities from boreal shield lake in IISD Experimental Lakes Area, Ontario, Canada - Jun2016-L221-5m | ecosystem: Environmental > Aquatic > Freshwater... | reverse complement strand
TAGCAAAGAAAAAGAAATTTCAAAGACCGAAATTCAACTGACTTCTAGAACAATTTTACAAAAAGCCAACGAAGTTCTCTTGGATTTTTCAAAGCGAATTAAAAATGGCGAAGTTTTGGATGAAGATAAGCTCGAGCAAAAACTTGAAAGCATAAAAGCGGATCAGATTTTTTTTACCAGTGTTTTCAAAAATTTTGCGAAAAATAATCCGGAGGCTTCTTTTGAGGATTTCAAGGGACTTGCCTTTGAAACGATAAATGGGATTGATTTTAAAGAAGAAGATATTTCAAAAATGATTTCAATTGCTCAGAAAAATTATCAAGAAGACGAGGCGATGCAAAAGTTGGTGATTGAAAGTTTGCAAGAAGGTTTGCAAAAAGAAAATTCTCAGTTTTTTGTTTTAAGATTAAAAGGTGAAATCGTGGCTTTTGATCGTTTTGATGATGAAGGAGAATATTTTTATGTAGGCTCTTTTAATGTTGATGCTGATTATCGCGGAAGTGCAATTGGTGAAACAATGATGAAACATTCTTTTGATTTAAAAGCTAAAGAGAAACCATTGCAAGGAATTACTGACCCAAAGAAAATAATTTGCAGTAAATATGTTGAAGATGAAGGTTTTATAATCAGTGGAATTTTGCACACCCTTTTTGATGGCAAAGAATTATTTGAGGTGGAAATTTTGCGCGATGATCAAAAAAATCAAAACTATCTCTATCGTTCTCAGCATAAACCAGAAGATTTGCTTGATGCTTATCAAAATCAGCAGAAAGAATTTACAATTGGAGCGTCCCGTCGCTCTCAAACATTAAATGAAAAAAGACCATTTTTAATGAGCTTTGATCAAAAAGAAGAATTGGAAAAATTCACCAACTTAGCTGACAAGCTTATTGGCGGATATGGCTATGTGATTACAAGGTATGCTCAATTAGGGAAAAAGAATGGAAAAGTATTAGTGGCATTTGAACAAAAACTAAGTTAGTTGCTCGAAAGTTTTGGCTTGGCTCCAAGTAAATTCAAAAAGTTGTTTATGCAAGAGAAAAATATTTCGGTCGTGCAATAGCACACCGATTTTTGTTTTTTCATCAATTGTGACATAGGAAAGTTTTCCGTCATAAATTTCAAGCGAAGAAGCCGTAGTAAAGGGAAAAAATTTTTTCGGAATAAAACGAACTTCCGTAACCTCAGTGTTATAATTTTCCAAATATTTCCGAGCAAACGGGGTGTCAGGAGCAATCGTTCTTTTTTTGATACCAGCTTTCTTTCTTTTTTCACCATAACGCTCATTTATTTCAGTGGCGTATTTCATGGCAGCGTCAACATCAATATACATGCAAATATCAGTATTTGAAGTCAAGCCATCTTCAAGGATTTTAATGATTCCCTCATCTCCTTCAAAATAAGTTACCCCGGGTTTTTGGGTAGAAAGGTTATAGAGGGAAACCAAATCAGGCAAAGAGGAGAAAAACTGCTCTTTGTCTTTTTTGGCTTGTTTTTCCTTGTTTTCGAAGAATTTCTCCAATTTAGCAGGGTGGATTGGGCGAAAAGTGGCTATTTTTCCACCTTTTTCGATTTTTTCCACCAATTCCAGCTCCAAAAGCTCATCCAGGGCTTTATAGGCAACTCCGCGAGGTCTTTGGATGTTTTTGGCTACAACTGAGGCTTTTTGCTCGCCAAACTCGAGCAGATAGGCAAAAGTTTCCGCCTGGGTGATTGTCAGGCCGGCTTTGAGGAGGAGGGTTGTTTTGGTGTTTTTGGTTGTTTTCATGACTCCATTCTAGCAGATTATGATAGAAATGTCAACTCTAGATATGACACTATGACTTCGAAAATAAGCCAAATATTGTCAACTTGTTAGCCAAGAACAGCACAAATTAGAAAAAATGACATAGCTAGGCTTGACATTTGCTACATTTTGGTATATACTACGTTGTTAAGATAAATTGTTTGAATAGGCCACTACGAAAGGCCTCATCCGAATAATAAAGAGTCTTAACAAAAGTTCTTTCATTTCAAACAAGTAAGATGTGCATCTGACGACTAGCTCCAACGAGAGCTTCAACACTCAAGTCGTCAAGGCGGATCCCTAACCAAGATCTGAGCAAGTTGTAACCAAGTTGTAGGACTAAAATAAAACTCGCAAGAGGGAGACAGTCCTACGGTAAGGTTCGCGGAACTTCCACATCTTCGCAATGAGTGAAGGTGAAAGTGTCTCCGAGAGAATCTTCTCAAAAAAGATAGAGACGCTTTCACTACACTCCTTACGAACCCATAAAACATTCAAACATTAGGGGTCATATCTAAGGAGCAGTACATTAGAAAAATTTCAATATTGTCAGACAATCGTAAGAGAGACACGGCTGTCTGCCCGAATTTCAAAAAACCCAGTCTCTTATATAAAAAAGATTGGGTTTTTTGAAACAAAGAAAGAAAGTGTCATCCTGAGGAGCATAGCAATGCGACGTGAGGATCTGAGCCCAGATTTCTCGATTCCGCTCCGCTTCACTCGAAATGACATAAAAAACAGACTTGTCATCTTGAGCGTAGTTGATCCGCCCTCAAGACGGAACAACGAAGTCGAAAGATCTGAGTCTGCATTATCTTCACAGTCTTGTGCGTGAAATCTGCCAACAAGTTTTCCAAAGAAAGTCTCTCTCCTTTTGAAAACGGCAAGTCTCACGCGCGGGACTGTGGAGAAAAGTCATCTCATTATCATCTTCTCCCTTTGGGAGAAGATGTCACAGCAGTGACAGATGAGGGCATACAAATCCACGGGAACAATTCTTCCCCAGAGAGACAGGAAGAGTTGAGGTCTTTTAAAATTAAATATTGCATTATCATCCTGAACATACCTTGTCATAAAAACAGCGTAAAGTTTCAGGATCTCCGAAGTTGACTTCCCTTTGTATTTTTTGAAAAGAAAATATTGTGGGGAAGTTAACTAATATTTAAAAAACCGCTCATCATCAAAAAGGTGATGGGCAAAAACGGGCCGGCTTGTGAGGGTCGGTAAAAAAATGAAAGTTCTCACGCATCGCGGAATTATTGGGGCCGAAGTCCGGCCCTTGTATTTTTTCAAGGGCTTGGGCGAGCCAGTTGCAGACGCCCGGATCATTTCGTTCGGGGCTTGCAACTTTGCTTGCCCCTACTGCAAGCGGGATGGCAACTTCCGCGCCCCGGACGGGTCGATTGTTTCAGCGATCGATTGCGACATCGAAGACCTGTTGAAGGTCTGCGATGATGCGATCGCCAAGAAACAGGTCGTCCGCCTTAGTGGAGGAGACCCGGTCGTATTCCCTGAGGCGTCTGTCGCCATTGGGGAATATGTTCGCAGAAAAGGTGGGCGACTATCGATTGCCCACAACGGGTCAAGTCCTCAGTTTATGAAGAGGATGATTGACCTCGGACTTGAGTCCGCGGCGATCGACCTCAAGGGCACGCGGAGCGACCTCGGACTTCGTGCCGGCCTCAAGAATGGGCTTGGCGCGAAGATGTACGAGAGGAGCATCGAGACGCAGGATTTGCTCTCTGCCTCCGGCGTCCTTGTGGATGTCCGGACTCCGGTCTTTTCCAACACCACTTTGGACGATTTGCTTGAAATGGCAGCGTCCATCGTGAGTAGTGGAAACTGGGACCGAGAATTCTGGACTCTCCGGCTGTATAAGCCGGTTATGGGGTGCGATTGGGACGCACCACGCAATACCGAATCGGTCATTTGGATGATCGAGGAGGTGAAAAAAGCGTATCCCAATTTGAAAATGGGTCTTCGGGCAAAGTGGGAGCCCGAGGGATTCCTGTATTTCTAATCCCACAAAAAAAAGGAGGGCGGGATGGATAATCTCCTGCAGGACGTATCCTCCACTTGGTCCATCATCGAGCCGCTGATGTGGCTTGTTGGTGTGATTTCCGCAGCCATCTACTGGCTGAGAGTGAAATCCGCCAAGCGGAAAAAATACGCCAACAAAGGGGGCAGGGATTTCGTCATTGCCCTCCAGGTTGGCAGACCAGTCAGTGAGGCGGTCAAGGCTCATTTCGGTGAGCTGGATTGTCTCATTGACGTGGAGGCAGTTTTGGGGAAAAGTGTTTTGGAATCCCACAAGGACTACAAAACGCTGGCTAGCGAGCTCTACAGAGCCATGGCCGCCAACCAAAACTGCCCAATCAAGCTGGTATTGTCCGGACCAGTTGGATTGTCATTTCTTGTCGGACAGCTGGTGGGCCTCGCAAAGTTTGATGTTGAGGTTCACCAATTTGATCCGGCTTCCAAGGGATATCAGGCCCTGCCTGAACCCGACAGAAGCTGGTTGTAGTTTTTTTAACCAGCCCACTATGGGCGCCTTGCGTGGCAGTCATGCACCACGGACAAACAAGGTCAAAAAAAGGAGGTATGCATGATTATTGATTTAAGTTTGAAAAACGCAGCCCTCTACGAGGGTTGCGTAATCGAGGAGGTCGCCGGCCGCCTCAACCTCACCACCCCTGTGGCTGAGGCAATTAACATCGTTGGCCGTAATGCCAGCGCGTTGGTCGCCTCGATTCCCACGGCGGAACGGGATGAGGTCGAGCTTACCGGCCCGATGGCGGTGTGGAGCTACCTCGTGGTCTTCCACGCGGTGGTCCACGCCTTCAGGCGCGTGACCTACAACGACGGCCGCAGTGGCGCGGTCGTTGTAGCGGCACACGGCTAAGCGATGCAAACATTTCCTTGACTTGCTCAAGGTTTCCTGAAAATCCACAGGAGTAAAAGGATGGGTAAAAAGTTTTGTCCCCGTTTTCATAAAATGGAGAGCCTCGAGGGAGCAGAACCTCAACATGGTTTGCAGGGAAATTTACTTGGTCGTAAATTTCCCTCATTATCAAGAATTTCTTTCAAACAAAAAAGGAATTCTTGTAGTGAAAAAACATAAAAGCATACAAGCATTTAAGCATTTGAACAAAAATGCAAAATGCAAGAATGGGGTGGTTCAAGTTGGAGACATTGAACCGACATAAGAAAATGCAAGTCGTAGAATGTGGAATATAGAATATAGAATATAGAATATAAAATAGGTTATTATTGTTTTAGTTAAGCCATATTAACCCCTATTGACAAAAGTCTTTTTATGTGCTAAAATTTTAGGTTGAAACAGTTTTTTGAAAATTGAAGATAAATTTTTTGCGAAACAGTTATTAAATAAGTTGAAAAACATTTTGTTTGATGACTGTTTCGCAAAAAGGAAGTGGATAATGTTTTCATCGCATTATTCGAGTACTTCCAATTTATCAATCAGCCCATTATGGGCGCCTTACGTGGCAGTCATGCACCACGGATGGATAAGGTCTCCAAAAAGGAGGAGCGCATGGTTTCAAGAATTTGGAGGTTGCTAGACAACCTCCTGACGGCCCCCCTCGCGGCCGTCGCCCCTTTCCTGCTTTTGGCGGGATTGGGGATGATCAAAGAGGGAGGCCACGACGCCTTTGATGTCGCAGTGGCGTTTTACGCCGCTGTGGGCTCAGGCTTCCTGGCCTGGGCTATCTGGCTCAGCAATGAGCCAGCGTAGCCAAGCTGGTTTAGGGAGATTTGCTTTGGTCGCAAATCTCCCTTTTTTCATGTCCATTTTTGAAATATTGCCCCTCAGATTTTTAGTTAAGGTTAATGTGGGTGAGTATTGAATGGCTGATGGTTATATAGTATAATGAAAATATAGGAAATTAAAAAAAGATCTGGGATAAAAATAATTTAATTTAAATAGGAAGTAAAAAATATAATGAAAAACAACTTTGAGTTTTTGGCAGGTAACGAAAAAAAAGTCGCTGATAAAAGTGTCACTCAGGAAAATAAAGACAATAGAATAGTGGAATTGTTCTTGGCAAAAGAAAATATTCAACTCTTGGAGGAATTTTCTTCAATAACGCTGGATGAGTTGAAGGCAAAATTTGCACCTGGTTCAAAAATTGTGGCTTGTGATTTTGCAATCAAGGGCGTGGAAAAAGTAGGCAATTTGAAGCCCTGGGGTTTTGAAGCGGAGGAGGTGACAAGCATTGATCATCATGCACCGGTTGAGGAGATGTCAAAGATGGTATCAAGCACCACCCTGGCAATTGAAATGAAAAAAAGTGGCAAAAAGATTGACGCAGATGCCATTATTGCTGTTAATCACACCGATTGTGACAGTGTGCTCACCATGGCAATTTTGTCGGATATTTTGCCACCCGAGGAAAAATTCAATGAGGCTGCCATCGCTGCCGATCACACGGGAAAGAAAAATGAAATCGCTGATTTACTTCAAGCTCTTCAGGTCAAAAGAGATTTGCAATTTTCTTTGAAAAATTTACAAGCTTTGCTCAACGAAGAACCTCTTGATGAAGAGGCTGAAAAATTACTGGAAAAGAGATTTGCAGACCGAAAAAAAGCCCAAGCAGCTGTTAGCGAAGGACACTTCACTAAAAGTCGAAAGGTTTTTTATATTTCTTTGGCTGAAAAAATTGATGGTGCTTTTTTCCCAGCATTGGTCTCGGAAGCTGGTGCTATTGTGGTTTGTTCTCCTATGCCGGATGGCTCGGGAAAATTTTCAATGAAAACGCGCCTCGGAATGCAAGCGCCAATTGGCTTTGTTTTGAACAAAGCAGGTCTGCCTGATTTTGGAGGAAGATGGAACGCTGGAGACACCAAGCGAAATGGAGGAACGGCTCTTTCTGTGGAAAAGTTTGCTTCGCTATTAGAGGAAGCAATTGAAAAATACAAGCAGGAAAGTGAAAAGTAATTAAATTTTTGTGCTATAATGCAGGAAAGTTAGGGAGAAATTTAATTTAGTTTAATTGAAAAAATTATGTTAGAGAGAGAACTTATCGAGTTTGGTTTGAATGAAAAAGAGGCAAAGGTTTATTTGGCATCTTTGGAGTTGGGCCAATCAGTCGCGCAGGCTGTTGCTAACAAAGCTGGCGTCAATCGCGCCACAACCTACTTCATCATTGAGGCGCTTACAGCCAAGGGACTCGTTAGTAGTTTTCATCAAGGAAAAAAGCAGTTTTTTGTGGCAACTGATCCAGATAGGCTGGTTGATATTCTAGAAGAGCAAGAAAAAGAAATGAGAAGAAAAAGCGAAGAATTGAAAAAACTTATTCCGCAACTTCGGTCAATTAATAAAAAACAAGCTGGACTACCAGTTGTGCGTTATTATGACGGAAAGGAAGGTGTGAAAACAATGATTACTGAATTTCTGCGAGATGAACACGGTGGTGAAATGAATATGGCATATTCTGTTGATGCGATTGATAGATATTTTCAAGATGAGGAAGTAATCTCTTTTAGGGAAATGAGGATAGCGAAAGAAATAAGGACAAAATCAGTCTACACTTTTAAAGGTGGTAATATGAAAGATATTCCAGAAAGCCAAAGGAGGAAAGTTCCCGCTGACAAATTTCCGATTTTATGTGATATGGCGATATATAACGGAAAGGTCCGCTTGGCCGCTTTAGGTGAGCATTTGTCTGGAATTGTCATTGAGGATAAAGACATTGCAGAATCCCTGCGTTCAATTTTTGAACTTGCTTGGGAAGGTGCAGAGAAATATCAGGAAAAAGAATAATCAAAAAAGAGATAAAAAAATAAGGGCCTCCAGATTTACACACTATGTGTATTTCCGGGGCCCTTTTCATTTTGCAACACGTCTCTTACTGAACTATGTACATTAATACAAAATAGTTCGATTGGAGACAACGAACATTAAATTCAACTCGGAATTTTTGTTCGCCAGTTTTTTTTAGTTAACAACCCATTGTGTACCCTCCTTTTTTGTTAGAGTTTTTTCTTACACTAACTGATCTACTTCAGATGAGCGGTGCTTCGCATGCGCGGAGTCGCTCATCTTTTTCGACGCAATTAGTCCATGATTTCCTCCATGGTTAAATTGTTAAAAAAGCTATATAATTTACTTCTTATTAGGATAGCACCTCTTGAGAGTTTTGTCAATACATGTGGACAAGACCACTCGAGAGGTCTTTTTTCTTGGTGTTTTTCAAATGTTTTGACAAGAGAACTGAACATAAATATCTCAATAATAAAGCTTTGATAAAGCATTATTATAAACATAATAAAAAAATAAGTTGAAAACACTTGACAAAATAAAGAAGGCGTGCTAGGCTGTTGAATCAAGTTGAGAGACTTGATGAAGCAGCACCTCAAAAAGATAGGTATTCCAAGCGGATAACTGAATGATGCGCCTCAGTGCCAGAGAAAATATTATACAATTGGCATTGGTAAGGACGGTCACTTGGTGGAACCATACACTTCGGCAAGATAGGGGCAATATTCAAATATATTTATACACCCCCATGAACGCTATCAGTGTATGGTTCCCGTCGGAATACTAAGGGTCTGCAGAAAGATATGCAAATTGTTTGCTGCTGCTTAACTTAAGGAGTTTAGAAAGGAAAATTGATTATTTAACAAAAAAATAGGAGAGAATGATGTCCAAAGCGGTTAAGGTTAGCAGGAAGGAAATCAGGTGGCGACTTCCTTTGGTCGTTGTGAAATTGCTTCGCAGCAAAGGCGGGCCTCACTCAACCAAGAGTGGAAAGCGTGGCTACGATCGGAAACGGTCCAAAGCCGAGCTCAGGGATCGCGTGATTGAACCCTGAACTACGCTCTCGGAAAAGCTGACAGTAAAAAGTTCATTTTACAATCGCTCATCACAAAAAAATGATGGGCACATCTGCCTTTCGAGGCAAAGGGGGAGTTATGTTATACAAAAAAATCGAGGAGCTGACCGCAAAGCTCCATGTCCTCATTGGGTCAAAGGACACAGAGGCCGCTCACGGAGAGGCGGACAAGATTCTCTGCGAAATCCTTGTGTTGCTTGGGCAACATAAGGCGGTAAAATTTTTCAGGCGAATAAATAAGTGGTATTCCTGAAAAATACACCGGACGGGATCACTTCACCCGTTGGCAACAGAACCATTGAAAGATGGAAACGAAGGAGATTGGCACCGAACTAATCGAAGAGTTTGCAAATCTCTCAAAAATTGTCGGAAACTTGAAAAATTTCATGTTTCCGTTTCTGTCCACAAATGTTGATTTGTGCTGATGAGTCTGAAAAGACGAAACAGAAAAGTTATTTTTCAAAATAAATAAAGGGTTGATGGGTTATTGTCAGGGTCGGGCTTCTACATATGCCTCCCGTGATAATCCAGTTTACTGGTCAACTTTTGACCAGTAAACAATCTCCCTTTCCGCCCCAACGTATGTGTGGGGCTAGCTCTGAGACTTCGGTTTCGGAGAATCCTCGTTGCTAGAGGAGGTGATGGTTCGTATCGGTGTTGGTGTCATTGGGGTGTGGGCCTGAAGCTCATGTTTTAATGACCGGGGAAGCGTCCACACTAGACGTCTTTCGAGAAAGCCTCACCATTAAGCGAACAAGGAGATTGAGTTCTCCCATCACGGGGTATCGGCGCAGGATGTCATACAAAAAAATGCTCGCGACATTTATTTGTATACCAGCCGAATACTAACACCAGATAACAGAGCAAATGTGACACAGTGGAAACGTACTGCAGACTGTTGAAGTCTGATGGGTTACGTGCCGTATGTGTTGCAGACCGTAGTGTGAACTATGCGGTCCCTGTTATTGGTAGAAATTGAGCCGACTTTATATATCAATATATCGTCGGCTCCAGTATTGAAATCAAATTTTTATTTCATAAGAATATTAATGTGATTTGAATACTGGACAAGTGTTCAGGGATTATATTTTTGTTTTTTTAAATTAAATTGGAGATTGAAAATGAGACCTGAGGATTATTTCGGGTTCGTGTTGTTTTTCGGTTGGCTTGCCGGATTGTGCATCGACAGGGCGGACAAGTCGGAAGTCATGTCAAAGCAGGACAAGGTCTTGGTTGCTATCGCGGCCCTGATCTCTGCCCACTATATGGTTCAGCTATGTGTTATATTCCTGAGCCCCTAGTGTGGTAGGTTGGCATGACGAGTTGAAGGATCTTGAAAAAACCTTCCGGAGTGCCGACGTGAAAAATTTCCGTCGGCCCCATCTTTAGCAGTATGTCACAGACGTACCTCTGAAGATGGGATAATTTTTTTCAAAAAAAATAGGAGAAAAATGAAAAAAGTAATTTTTATGCTCAAGGTTCTCAATGTGAGAATCAAACTCTGGCTTTTTGACAAATCCTTACCGGATTTGAATAAAAAGTAAAACAAAGAGTTTGCAAATCTCTCAAAAATTGCCGGAAACGTGAAAAATTTCATGTTTCCGTTTCTGTCCACAAATGTTGATTTGTGCTGATGAGTCTGAAAAGACGAAACAGAAAAAAGAATTTTTGTATCTTAAAAATAGGAGAGTCCATGATTATCGATTTGAGTCTGAAGAACGCAACCTTATATGAAGGTTGCAAGATTGAGGAGGTTGCCGGCCGCCTCAACCTTACCACTCCAGTAGATGAAGCAATCAATATTGTTGGCAGAAATGTCAATGCGTTGGTCGCTTCGATTCCCGCAGCGGAACGCGACGAGGTGGAGCTCACCGGCCCGATGGCGGTGTGGAGCTATATTGTTGTCTTCCATGCTGTTGTGCATTCGTTCAGCCGCGTGACCTACAATGATGGTCGCGGGACCTATGTTGTAGCGGCGCACGGATAGCGCACACACAAACATCACCTTGGCTTGCTCAAGGTTTGCTGAAAATCCACAGGAGCAAAAGGATGGGTAAAAAGCTTTTGTCTTCGTTTGTGCTTTGAACAAATAGAGAACATGAAGGAAGTTGGATAATGCGTCAAGCGTGTTATCCAAAACTTCCAATTTTCCAATCAGCCCAAATGGGCGCCTTGCGTGGCAGTCATGCACCACGAACAAACAAGGTATCAAAAAAGGAGGATTGCATGAAATGTTATTTGAAGAATGGAATGGGCGGATCACGTTGCGGCAAAGGTCGCTACGAGAAAACCGAGGTTCTCAAACGGTGGAGCAAAAAACTTCGCCGCGTGGAAGGTAAAAAAATTATCAGCCGCGAATTGCAGAAGTAGGATTCCGAGGAGCTTGCCTTGTTCAAAAGCTCCTCATCTGTTTTGGAATGTGTGTTCCAACTGATGAGTCTGAAAAGACGAAACAGAAAAAGAAAATTATTTTAAAATAAGTCAAAACAAAATTATCATGAAAAAGATTTTTACGTATGCGATTTGCCTTTTCAGTATCTTCGCCGCGTTTTTTTATTTGGGTCATGAACTGGCAATCTTGCTGCTCAGAAATCACATCTTGAGCGTTGAAGGGGTGACCATGATGGAAAATCTTTTCCCATGGCCGTTTGTGGCAATGTATGCCCTGGCATTGAGCTATGTTATTCATCCACAATTAAAAATAAAGGGATGATAAACATAGGGTTCCGAGGAGCTTGCCTTGTTCAAAAGCTCCTCATCTGTTTCGGAATGTGTATTCCGACTGATGAGTCCAAAAGGACGAAACAGAGTTGTTCATTGAAAATCCAATAGAAATAAATTTAACCACTCTTTGTGTTTTTTTACGAAACAAAGAAGATATTTTTGAGTGGTTAGATTAAATTTTCAAAAAAATAAGCCACCAGGGAGGGTGGCAAGTATGAATAAACAACAAGGGCGCATCTTGCGCGGTTGGGTTGGGTTCATGGTGGTACTGGTGACCATCGTGACCCTGCAGATCAATCCCGATCTGCAAAACAATCCCACTCCAGACGAGAAATTCGTCCTGGAGATGGTGCTCCTTTTTCTCCACGTGGCTGGTATGGCCATATGGGGATTAGGGGTCTACCTGTGGGATAGGTAGGCGTTTAGGGAGATTTGCTTTGGTCGCAAATCTCCCTTTTTTCATACTTAAATTCTTGTATGCTGATTTTGGCATGTGCGGGAATTAGCGTATTGGGTTTATGATTAGGGGTTGGTGAATATTGACCAATCAGGACGCACCCCTGAAAAATTCAAAAGTAGTTATTAAGCAGGGCTTGACAAGGACGGCATTTATTGCTAACATTATCCATATAGTTCCGTTTTTTAGGAATAATATGGAAAAAATATGCAATATTTGGGAATAAAGGACAAATTGAAGGATTTTTTGATTATCTCCATTGGGGACATTTTGAAGGTGGATCCTGCTTTTCACAAGCAGCGTTTAAGCGAGTGGCAGAAAAAGGGTTATCTTAAGAAAATCACTAAGGGCTATTATATTTTTGCCGATCTGAAAATTAATGAGTCGTTGCTGTTTATAATTGCCAATAAGATTTTTGATCCATCCTATATTTCCTTGGAAATGGCCCTGTCTTATTATGGGCTGATTCCGGAAAGTGTTTATGAGATTACTTCGATTACTTCCAGAAAGTCACACAAAATTTCTTCTCCCGTGGGGCGCTTCAGCTATCGCCAAATCAAACCCGAGCTGATGTTTGGTTATCGATTGGTCTCTTTTCAAGATCATAATTTTAAGCTGGCTGAAATAGAAAAAGCAGTCCTTGATTATTTCTATATAAACTCTAAACTTAAAACTGTGGGAGAATTTGAGGAGCTACGAATAAATCAAGATACTTTTAAGGAACGAGTTGATGTGGAAAAACTGAAACGCTACTTAACCGCCTTTAAAAATAAGGCACTCGAAAAAAGAATTCATAAATTTATTAAATTAACCACCACCCATGCTTAGTCTGCAAGAAATCGAAAAATATTATCCGGAAAATCTCAAGGAATTTAAGCGCAATCTTTTGCGAGAGTATTTGCAATACAAAATTTTGCAAATTATTTTCAATTCAAAATATGCCAGCAAACTTTCATTTTTGGGTGGCACAGCTTTGCGGATAGTGCATAATAACTCGAGATTCTCTGAGGATCTTGATTTTGACAATTTCGGACTGAGTGAAAAAGAATTTGGCGAAATATCTCTATTGGTAAAAAAGCAATTAGAGTTGGAAGGCTATGACGTGGAAGTTAGAAATGTTTGTAAAGGGGCGTATCGATGCCATGTGAAAATTCCGAAACTTCTTTTTGACAGTGGACTTTCTGGATATGAGCAGGAAAAGATTTTGATTCAGCTGGACACTGCTCCGCACGGGTTTCTTCAATATAAACCTGATAAAATAATTCTGAATAAGTTCGATGTTTTTACGGAAATAAATGTCACGCCTTTGGAAATAATTTTAGCCCAAAAGATTTTTGCAATTTTTAATCGCAAGGCTTTGAAAGGAAGAGATTTTTTTGACACAGTGTTTCTTTTTTCCAAAACGCAGCCTAATTATGCCTATCTGGGTTTGAAGCTGGATATTAAAGATGGTCAGCAGCTAAGAAATAAACTTTTAACTTTGGATAAAATAAACTACAAAGAAATGGCGTCAGATGTAGAGCCATTCTTGTTTAGTGCGGATGATGCGAAAAAAATCGAGCTCTTTATGGATTATATTAAAAGTCTTAAACTTTAGAAAATCTTTATGCATTCAAAAACTTCTCATGGGACTTTGCCGGTGTTGGCAGCATTGGCGGGCAATGTTTTGATTATGATTCTCAAATGGATTGGATTTTTCGTCACTGGTTCGGGCGCGCTTTTTTCGGAAGCGGTGCATAGCGTGGCGGATGTTTTTAATCAACTGCTCTTGATGGTTGGGATTAAAAAATCGCAACGCGTGGCGGACGGCGATTTTCATTATGGATATAGCAATGAGCGCTTTTTTTGGGCGCTGATTAGCGCGTGCAGTATTTTCTTTTTAGGCGCTGGCGTGACGGTTTATCATGGAGTGATTGGACTTTTGCATCAAGAAGTTTCGCACATCAGTTCAATTGCTTTTGTGATTTTGGCAATTTCTTTTGTGGTTGAAGCGGGAACTTTTTTGATTGCATTGCGGGAATTGCGAGCGCATAACAAGAAAAGAGATTGGCGTGAGACTTTGGAATATGGCGACCCGACGACGATTGCAGTTTTGCTTGAAGATAGTGTAGCAGTTTTTGGTGTTTCTATAGCTTTTGTCAGTATTCTGCTTTCCAAATTGACGGGAAATTATCTTTGGGATTCAGTTGGTTCAATTGTGATTGGGGTCTTGCTTGGGGTGATGGCAATTGTGTTGATCAATATCAATCGCGGTTTTTTGATGCGCAAGTCAATTCCCGAAGAGACGGAAGAGAGGGTGATTGAAATTTTGGAAAATGATCCGGCGATTGAAAAAGTTTTGGATTTTAAATCAGTCGTGATTGACATCGGAAAATATCATGTCAAATGCGAAGTGGAAATCAATGGTAGCGCTTTGATGCGAGGGATGTATCGGGGACAGGCGCTGAAAAATGAATTCAAAGAAATTGCTGGTGACTATGGAGATTTTTTGCGTTTTTGCGTGGACTATGCGGATCGCGTGCCACGTATGATTGGAAACAGAATTGATGAGGTTGAAAAGAAAATCAAAGACGAAGTGCCTGAGGTTCGGCATATCGACATTGAAGTAAATTAGGTAGTCACTACGAATTACGAATTTTTACGAATGTACGAAGACCCTGCAAATCTACAAATCAGCTACAAATCTACAAATAAAAAATGAGAATTAGAGGTTCTTGTTTTTTCGTATCTTGATTTCTGCATTTTTCGTCCTCACATTGCGCAGTGCGTAGGCGAAAGACGAGTGATGAGCGTTAAGAAATTTTCAGCGAGCTTTGTCAGCAGACAAAGTGCAGCGGGAATTTTAATTGGCTTTCAAAATCTTTGATTTTGTCCAGACAATATATACCCGGAGGGTGAAGCGAAGAACGAAGTCTTTGCCACAGCAACAAGCACGTGCGGGGAGATTTTCACCCAAAGGGTGATCATCCTCTGGATGACTTTTGTAACTTTTCTATTTTCAAGCGAAGCGAGAGTAATAAAAAGATTTATTTTTTATTACCGAGCGAGTGAAGAAAATATGTATTCATATTAAAAGAAAAGTTAACCCTGATTTTTTATTTTGCATCAAAAGTTATTTCTCTTTCTTTCTCATTGACCCATTGGAAGTTGATCCAGACTGCGTTGGGAGGGATTATTTTTTTGACCTTTTCGGGCCACTCAATGATGACAATGGATTTTTTTTGGCCAGCAAAATCGGCAAAACCAAGTTCAAGCAAATCTTTTGAAGTGATGCGATAAGCATCGATGTGGAAAATCCTATAGGAATTAGGAATTAGGTTGTAGGTAGTAGTTTTTTTTTGAGTTTTTTCTGAAAGTTTGTTTTTTGTTTTTTGTTTCTTGTTTCTTGGCGCAGTGTATTCCTTCACAATCGTAAAAGTTGGGCTGGTGTAAGGTCCTTTGATTTTCAAACCTCGCAGCAGTCCCTGTGTGAAGGTTGTTTTGCCAGCGCCGAGGTCGCCAGAAAGGCAAATAATTTCGCCGCCACGAAGTTCCTCGGCCAAAAGTTGGCCGATTTTCTTTGTCTGAAACGATGAAGTCGAGATTATTTTCATATTGCTAAGCGTAGCGAAAAAATAAGAAAAACACAAATAGTAGTATTCGAGGAGTATTTAATTTTGGCAATTTAACAATATAAATTCGCAATGACCAAAAATGGCTTGTTTGTCAAGTAAATCATTGACACGGACTAGAAAGGTTGCTAAGCTGAAGAACTTTAGATTAACAGGTTAAAATATAATTTTCTAGAAATCTGAAAAACTTGTCCGCAAGCTGGCGGACTGATGAGTCAGTAAGTTGTCCACTATGATTCTTGATCCCTCCCAACAATTTAAGAATGTCATTAATAATGCTAAGAACGTGCTCATTTTCACGCCGCAAAATGCAGGTGGTGATGCATTGGGAGCCGCTTGGACTGTTTATTTTTTTCTCAAGAAAAAAAACATTCAGGCAACAGTTGTGGTTGGGGCAAGCAATCCTTATTTGCAGCGTTTTTCTTTTTTAAGCAAACCAGAGCATATCATTGAAAGTCTAGCAGGAGCGAGAGATTTCGTGCTGGCTTTTAACACCAAACACAACAAAATCACTAATGTGAAAACTGAGCAAGAGGAGGAGGAGCTGCGAATTTTCATCACTCCTGAAAAAGGTTCGATTGATCCACGAGATTTTTCGTTTATTCCAGCCAAATTCAAGTATGATTTAGTAATTGCCGTGGGCTGCGCTGACAAGGAAACTATTGGAAAAATATATGAGGAAAATCCAGATATATTTTATGAAGTCCCAGTTGTTAACATTGATCATCACACGGAAAATGACCAGTTCGGGCAGATTAATGTTGTGGATATTAGAGCATCGTCAACTTGTGAAATTTTAGCGGAAACACTTTTGAGAATTGATGAAAAAAATGTGGATGAAAATATTGCGCAGTGTTTGCTTGCCGGCCTTATTGATGAAACGAACAGTTTTCAAAACAAAAATACCACACCAAGATCTTTGCAGATTTCGGCTGCTCTCATGACCAAGGGTGCCAAGCAACAAGAAATCATTCGTTTTCTTTATAAAACTCAGCCGCTTCATTTGCTCAAGCTTTGGGGTCGAGTGATGGCGCGACTGCAATGGGAAAGTGATTTGGAATTAGTTTGGGCGCCGGTTTTTCTGGAAGATTTTGTGCAAAGCCGCAGCAATCCAAATGATGTTCCGTTTATCTTGGACAAAATCAAAGAAAATTATTCTGCCGGAAAAATATTTATGGTTTTGTATAGTGAAATCGCAGGACAAGTTCACGGGGTAATTAAGGGCAGCAATGAACAGATGAAAAGAATTACCCAGCTATTGGAAGGGAAATATTTTGGTGACACTTGTGAGTTTCTTTTGAGCTCAGAGGACACTAATCAGGCGGGTAATTTGGTGGTGGAAAAAATCCGTGGTTTTTTGGTTTCCAATAAATAAACAAAATAAACTATTTGGAAAAATTATAACAGACTTGCTCTGTTTTTTTGTTTTGCACATTTGGTGTGCTTAAGGTAAAATAGTATCAAAGGAAATTATTTCTATTTTTAATATAAAAACAAAAAGTTGCATGCTCCATTTTTCTATGTCGCATGTGCATATTTCTTCGTATGGTTAAAATTATCAATCAAAAAAATCCAACTGATTCTTCGGTTGAAGCAGCAGCCGACAAATTACTTCAGAAGATGAGAGGACAATCAGAGGAAGAGCAAGCTGCACTACTGGCTAATGCATATAATCTGCCTTATGTTGATTTGAATATTTTTCCAGTTAGTTCTGAAAAAATGAGAACGCTCAGTGAGGAGGATTCTAAGCAATACAACATGACTGTTTTTCAGAAAGTTGGCAAAGAAACTAGAATAGGTGTGACTGATCCATCTGATGAAAACATGCTGTCGTATCTCGAAAAATTAAAAAATGAAAATGGTTGGGTGATAATCATCTATGTTATTTCTCAGTCATCATTGAGAAAAATTTGGAAAAGATACAAAGAAGTCCCATTGCTTGAGAATCTTGAAGCGATGCAGATTTCGCTAAGTGGAGAAGACTTGGAAAAATTTGAGCAGGAATTTGGAAGCATGTTGGATCTTAAAAAGCGTATCAAGGAAATTCCAACAACTCAGATAATCTCAATCATCATGGCTGGTGCGGTTAAGATGAAAGCTAGTGACATCCATTTTGAACCACAGGAAAAAGAAGTGCGAATGCGTTTTCGAGTAGATGGCGTGCTTCAGGAAATTGGAAATTTCCCAACTGATGTTTATCATTTTATTTTGTCAAGAGTTAAAATGATGGGCAAAATGAAAATCAACATCAAAGACATTGCTCAAGATGGACATTTTTCAGTTGACATGACTGACGGAAAGATCAACGTGCGAACAAATATTATTCCTGGAAATCATGGAGAATCAGTCGTGATGAGACTTTTGAGTCAGGCTGACACCCTTTTGGCAATTGAGGATTTGGGACTTCGGGGTCTGGCATATGAACATGTGCAGAAAGAAATTGCCAAGCCTCATGGCATGATTTTAACAACCGGTCCAACGGGTAGCGGAAAAACGACAACACTTTATGCCCTTGTGAACAAGTTGAACACACAAGGAGTCAAAATAATCACAATTGAGGATCCAATTGAATATGAAATAAAAAATATTTCCCAAACTCAGGTCGCCAAAGATCGAAATTACACTTTTGCAGAAGGACTTCGAGCAATTGTTCGTCAAGATCCAGATGTGATTTTGGTGGGAGAAATTCGAGATGAGGAAACCTCAGATATTTCAATTAATGCTGCGCTGACGGGTCATTTAGTTTTTTCGACCTTGCACACAAATAATGCGCCGGCTTCGATTCCTCGTTTTATTGAACTTGGGGTTAAGCCGAATTTAATTGCCCCATCTGTGAATGCATTTATTGCTCAGCGTTTGGTGCGAAAACTTTGTGCGGGCTGCAAGGAAAGTTACGAGCCAGCCAAGGAAACAATCGACTCTGTAAAAAAAATTCTTTCTATTATTTCGCCAAAGGCTAAAATTGAAATTCCCAAAGATATAAAGGTGCTTTATCGCCCCGTTGGCTGTGACAAATGTCATCATCTTGGGTTTAAGGGTCGAATTGGAATTTTTGAAGTTTTGACCATCAGTGAAAGCATTGAAAAGTTAATTCTTGAAATGGGAAGCGAACGAGAAATAACCCAAGCTGCTTTGGAGGATGGCATGATTACGATGGCGCAAGATGGAATTTTGAAAGCGATTGAAGGCATGACTTCAATGGAGGAAGTTTGGCGAGCCACTGGTCAAACAGCTTTTTTGGAAGATATTTATGCAAAGCTCATGGAATCTTCACTTTCACGTTCAATTGATTTGACTAAAGAGGACTTGGAAACAGTTTTCAGTAACATGAAATCAATTGAGCAGCTTGGGAATTTAATCAAGGATGCAAATCAGAAAAGCATTGCCAGGTACCTATTTGCGAGTAGCCTCCTTTTGAATGTGGGAGACATTCACATTGAACCAGAAGAACAGGATGTTAAAATTCGTTTTAGAATGGATGGAATTTTGCAAACAGTTGCAGTGGTGCCACTTAATGAATATCCTAGTATATTAGGAGAGATAAAATTTCTCAGTGGCTTTGCGAGTGAAGTTCGCGGAGGGGTTATTGATGGACGTTTTGTGATTTCGCTCGAAGAACCTTTTGAAAATATCACTGAAACGAAAATTGACGTGCGTGTTTCCATAATTTTGGGAGGCTATGGAGAGACAGTCGTGATGCGAATTTTGAACAAATCGTTGGTGACACTAGATGTTGAAAAATTGGGAATCCGTCAGCAAAATTTGGAAAAAATTCTAGTGCAGGCAAAAAAACCACACGGCGTGTTTTTGAACACTGGACCAACTGGCAGTGGAAAAACCACAACGCTGTATAGTATTTTGAAAGTGCTAAACAAGTCAGAAGTAAAAATAATTACCGTTGAAGACCCAATTGAATATCAACTGGAGGGAATTTTGCAAACGCCAGTCAATGACAAAGAAGGGTACACCTTTGCAACAGCCCTGCGAGCACTTTTGCGTCAAAATCCTGACATTATGATGATTGGTGAAATCCGCGATGAAGAAACTGCCAACATAGCTGTGCAAGCAGCCCTTACTGGGCATTCAATTCTTTCTACCTTGCATACAAATGATGCTGCTGGTTCAATTGCTCGTTTGGTGAATATGGGTGTGCGCAATGATGACATGGCAACTGCTATCAATGCTCTGATGGCTCAGCGTTTGGTGCGAAAGCTGTGTGACTGTCGAGAAAAACGGGCAACTTCGCCCGAAGAAAAAAGCAATATTGAAAAAATTCTAGCAAGTGTTTCTGAAAAATCTGGAATCATTGTTCCGCCTGCTGATTTTGTTTTCGAGCCGAAGGGATGCGAAAAGTGCAAACAGATTGGATACAAAGGAAGAACAACGATTAGTGAGATCTTGGTGATTGATCGTGAAATTGAAGAATTGATTAATCAAAGCGCTTCTTCTTCGCAACTTCAGGATAAGGCGATTGAAAATGGTATGATTACAATGGAACAAGATGGCATGCTTAAGGTTTTGGAGGGGGAAACGACATTGGAGGAGGTGGAGAGGGTAGTCTAGCTAGCTTTTAGCTTCATTAGCTTTTAGCTTTTAGGAAAAATAAGAAAGCCAACTTATACATCTTCTAGCTTTTAGGAAAATACATAAGAATAAAAAACAGGACTTTTGAAGTCCTGTTTTTTGTGACCATTTTTTTGGATTATTGTTTTTCGACAGGGACTTTTTCTCTGTCGTCTGGCAAAACAGTTTCCCTGCAAGCGACCATCAACGCAAATTGATTGAAGAATAGATGTTCTTTTTCAAGAAAATCCTTAAGTGCGTTTTCTATTTCTGGAGCTAGATTTTCTCCAACTTGATTTTTGATTTTTAACACACCTTTAACAGCTTTTTCAAATTCTGAGTGCCACAAGGCTTGATCCTCCCTCCATGTTTCATCGCTGGCTTTTTCAAAATCTTGATTAACTGCAACCGTGCAATCAGTAAAACATTTGGCAGTTTCAATGATACCATTCCTATATGGCTCAATGTTTTTAATATATTCAGTTGGGCTTAAAAGGTTTTTTAATGAATCAAAATAATCCATCAAAACAAAATAATAATTGGAAAGTTTTTCAAAATTTTTCTCATTATTTCTTAAACTTTTTTCTACTCCTTGATATTTTTCCAGCCTCTCTCCTTCTGAAAGTTCAAATGGATGCAGTTTGGGAATTTCAATCCCTACATTTTCAAAATGAAATTGTTCTGACATATTTTTTTAATTAAGAAATATTCTTACTTTTTTATATCTACATTATATCTATATTTTTAAAATAAAAAAAGAGGCAAGACATATCCAATGTCTCACCTCTAACCATTTTGGTTGCTTAAACTTTCTTGTGAAAGTTCCAGCAACCGATTGTTTCAACACTGCCCTTGGCCAATAAATTTTCATTGGTCAGGTTTGTTGCGCGACGCCCAAGGCAAGAATTGCATTTGCCTTCGGCGAAGTTTGCGCACTTGTCGCCGCATTTGCCGGAAAACTTGCGAGCGCGGATGATCTGCATTTCGCTTGAGTTCCAAGCGGCTTCAAGTGACGCGTTGTGCATGTTGCCAAGGACCAAGTCCATAGCTCCAATGCAAGGGCGAACTTCACCATATTGCGATACATACATGTGATGCATATATCTGTCACAAACGGTGCCAACATAGCTCTGGGAAAGTTCCCAAGCATTGCCAAACTCTTTTGCATCAATTTCTTGAAGCTCGAGCAGTTTGTTTTTCAGCACTTGGTCAGATGTGCAAAGATCACAACTTGTGCCACGACCACGCTTTAGTAAACTGTCGCAATCGAAAATAATATTATTGATTCTGCAGTAGCGCAGAATTTCAACAACATCACTTAGATTATCAAGTTTGCCATCTTCACCAAGCATGATACTGGTCACTAGTGCCATACGGCTCTTGCGACCGAATCTCTCCATGCACTGAGCCTCATCATTGAAGCCTCTGTGAATAAGATGTTTGATTGCGGCATTTCGCTTTGCTCCGTAGCCATTGCGGATGAGACAACGCTTTGGGTCAGAAACAAATTGGTCTTGTTTTTCTGGATTAAGCGAGTTGCATTTAATCATAATCTCAACTGGGAGATCACGTAATTGATCCGCCACATCTGCGGTAATAAATTCTGCTGTAGTGAAAAGAGTGACATAAAGACCAAGCTCTTTACATTTACGGAGAATCTTCATTGTGAGCTCAAGATTGCTGCTGATTAGTGGTTCGCCAGCACCAGGAATTCCTATTGAATTAACCCCTAAAATGACTGCCTGTCCAAGGATTGATTCGTATTGCTTCCAGGAGAGTAATTTTTCCCTTTCAAGTCTCTCACCGCCACAAGCGTAGCAGTAGGAGCAGAAAAGATTGCAGATGCCGGGGATTTCAAGCCACATGGTTTGAAGTTTTCCGGTGTTTTTGCGCTCTAGTCCATGCTGAACTGATTTTGTGCTGATGTTTTTCATTGTTTTCTCCTTTTATTGATTGATTATGCTTCCGGCCGGAGAGCACAAAAATTAAAAGGAGAAACTATCTTGAATTTTCAAAGAACTTTTCCAAATCTCAGCTCACTATTTCTAATGAGCTAGGAAAGGGAGGCGGAAGGATTATTAATCATTCCGCCAAAACCTATGCTAGCTGTTCCATCTGCCAGCATATTGCGGCGAGTGCGGCGCAACCAACGCTGCACTCGAAAGCCAATACGGCGATTTCGCCGTTGTGGACCATCAGGGCTGCCATCCCAAGCAAAGCTAGGAATGGGGCGATAATAGCGCAAGGGGCTATTATCATACTGAGAAATCTTCTAAGTAATTTCATGACTGTCTCCTTTGTTGATTTTTAAATTGCATTCATATTTCTGCCTTAACAACATAGCATACACTAAAGCGTCAAATTATGTGGAGCAGTTAAGATTTTAAAGTCAAAATATTGACAAATTGTGGCTTTAATGATAGAATAAAATTGTCGAAATATTTTCCACAACAATGCTGTAAGAACAATAAAAAATTGTATTTTTAGTTGGTTTTATTTAAAGCTAAGTACGCCAGAATATAAGTAGACTTATATTTTGTAATATTACGAAATCAAACTACACTTGTGTTTTAGCGGGATTCTAGGGGAGCAAACACTGTCGGTTGCAAGGAGGCTCGACCTCCATAAGGGAGGTCGAGCTTCCAATGATTACTATGCTAATAAGTGAGAGCTAGCTTAATATTAAATTATATTGGCAATAAATTTATGATCAAAAACCTTCTTTCAGCTTTGGATTTTTCGGAAAAAGAATCGCTAGTTTATCTGGCACTGCTTGAAGTTGGAAGTGGCAAGGCGCAGGACATTGCCAAAAAAACCGGTCTCAATCGCACGACCGTGTATGATATTTTTGAAGTTTTGATGCAAAAAGGGTTGGTGAGCAAATTCAAAAAAGGTTCTGCCACCTTTTTCAATGCGCTGGAACCAAAACATTTGTTGACTTATCTTGATCGTGAAAAAGAAGAACAAGCCAAGAAAATTGAAAAGCAAAAACAAAAAGTCTCCGAACTTTTGCCACAATTGATTTCTTTGCAAAACATTTTCACCAACAAGCCCAAGGTGCAATTTTTTGAAGGCGAAAAAGGCATGCGAGAAGCTTATGAAGATACGCTAGAGGCTGATGGCATGATTTTGGGTTATGCAAATATTGAAACAATTCACAATGGGTTGCCAAATTTTTTTCCAGAGTATTACAAAAGAAGAGTTGAGAAGAAGATTTTTGGCAGGGGAATTATGCCAAGAAATAAAATGTCCATTGAAAGAACTACCCATAATCAAGAAGAAATGCGGGATGTGCGTTTTCTGCCAGATGAGGAAATGACTTTTTCACCGGAAATTAACATTTATAATAATAAAATTTTGATTGCTTCTTGGAAAGAAAAAATGGCCATCTTGATTGAATCCAAAGAGCTGGCTGACCTGCAAAAGCTGACTTTCAATTTGCTCTGGGACACTTTGCCAAGGAGATAATCAGGTTTTATCGAGGTTGTTATTTTTTGGCAATTGCGAGATTTTGACAACTTTTTAATAAATATATCAAAAAGTTGCATATGCAAGTTTTTGATATATTTATCTAAGTAGCATAAAAACTGGATAAAAATAGCCACTAGGTGTGCTTCAAGGGTGTGTCAAAAAAATGCATATGCATAAAATTGACACACTTGTTGAAAATAGGTTGCTACTTTAGAGCTTAGCTCCGCAGTAGCAAACTAGAACTAATCAAGTTAATCCAGTATTAACTCTCAGATGCAATTTCTATGAAATTGCAATTTTTTGGTTGATGGCAAAGTCCTTGGCGAGGACTTTTTTCAGGCGGGTGGCTTTTTTGTGATTGCGAGAAATAACTAGGCGCATGCGTCCTCGGCGGGCTAGAAGCTTTTGAATTTTTGCATTAGCACCTTCGTCAAAGCTCGTTGCAGTTTGGTGAAGATTCTCAACTTCGTCGGCAATTTCTTTGTCCAGCCAAACCTCAATCAAAAAATCACCAAAGATGTTCAAATAATAATTGTTCTCTTTGAACATTGGCTTGGTCAGCATGTTGTATTGACTCTTGGTTCCGTCAAAATTGGAAGACACATATTTATCAAGAGGTGTGTTTCCGCTAACAGTCATTAAAAAGGGAATGTTCCTTTGGACAGTTGCCTGGAGCAGGGCTTTTTCATTATGGCTGCGTCCCAACATAAACCATTCGTGGGGGTTATATAAAAAAGCTGGCTCACCTTCTTTAAGCTGTTCGATCATCAGATAATAAGCATGAGTCCAGAAGATGTCAGTTTTTTCAGAAGTTTGAAAATAATATTTGATTCTTTCTTTGTCTTCAAGTTCAAGAAAGTTGCCGTTGCCAAGATTTCCAGTGTGGCTGTGCTTTGCGCTTTCAAGAAAGTTG
>Ga0194047_10000573_pt1 | contig 24391 bp, 22 predicted proteins | sample JunL225m_MetaG_2_FD_160070 | JGI IMG/M metagenome (GOLD analysis project Ga0194047, IMG submission 160070) | Anoxic zone freshwater microbial communities from boreal shield lake in IISD Experimental Lakes Area, Ontario, Canada - Jun2016-L221-5m | ecosystem: Environmental > Aquatic > Freshwater... | reverse complement strand
GTCAATGGCGTGAAGCCATTCCGATCCTGAAAGATCAACCGGGTTTTTCTGAGTCATTTCTGATGGATGGCAAAGCTCCTCAAGCTGGCCAAATCTGGAAATTTCCTGCGCAAGCCAAAACCTTAAAAGAGATTGCAGCAACTCAAGGCGAGTCCTTTTATAAAGGATCGCTTGCTAAAGGAATGGTCGATTTTGCAAAAGCTTCCGGTGGTTGCTTTACTATGCAAGACTTTGCAGATAACAAACCAGAGTGGGTTGAGCCGCTTTCCTTTGATTATGGCGACTACACCCTGCATGAGATTCCTCCCAATGGCTCTGGTATTGCTGCACAGATCGCTTTAGGTATTTTGCAGGCTGCAAATGTCAAACAATATCCAGCCAATTCCGCACAGCATATTCATTTACAAGTAGAGGCAATGCGAATGGCTTTTGCTGATGTATATGAGTATTTATCTGATGCACACTCGATGACAATGCCCGTGAGCTCATTATTAAATAGGGATTATTTAGCTTGCCGTGCAGCGCTCATAGACCACCATAAAGCAGGCTCTTATGGCCCTGGAGATCCCCATTTGGGTGGCACAGTTTATCTTTGCGCCGCAGATGAATCTGGCATGATGATTTCATATATTCAGTCGAACTTTAAAGGCTTTGGCTCAGGCGTTGTTGCTCCCGGTGGTATTGCATTGCATAACCGCGGCATGAGCTTTAGCCTTAAAGAAGGACATCCTAATCAAGTTGCTCCAGGCAAGCGCCCTTTCCATACCATTCTGCCTGCCTTCTTATCAAAGGGTGACAAACCCACTATGGCCTTTGGTGTGATGGGTGGCAATATGCAACCCCAAGGCCATATTCAGTTTGCAATGCGCTTTATCGATGAGTATCTCAATCCTCAGGCATGCTCAGATGCACCCCGCTGGCGCATTGATGACTTAGGAAAGCTTACCGTTGAAGCAGCGATGCCTGAAAGCATTGTCGAAGGCCTCAAGAAGATGGGGCACGAGGTAATCGTAATGCCTGCGAATAGTTTAGATTTTGGTAGTGCGCAGGCTATTGCCAAAATTAACGATGATGCTGACTCTGCTTATATTGCTGGTAGTGATCACCGCAGAGATGGCTTGGCTGCAGGGTTTTAGTTTAGTTATATCGTAAAAGTTTCTTGCAGCACGGCAAGACTAGCGGATAAAGCCTTAGGATTACTCTTCCCTATTTTCTTAACCAAACATGCTTTATCAACTGATCTGATTTGATCTAAAAGAATAAGGCCCCTCTTTCCGTCATGTGTAATAGGAACACGAAAGCCTGCTGATCTCCCCTTAGTGGTCATTGGTGCAACGATCACCGTGCGTAAATGATCATTCAGTTCCTGAGGTGAAACCACCATACATGATCGTGTTTTTTTAATTTCACTTCCAATTGTTGGATTTAGATTAACGAGCCAAATTTCACCACGAGAAACGATACTCTTTACCAAACCCAATTCTTTTCCTCTTCATAGCCAAATTCGCCTAGCACCAACATATCCTCACCAGCCATAGCAAGGGATTGAGCATCTTGAGCCCAAGATTCTCGCACTGTTTTTTTAGGCTTACTCAGTATGATTTTTTCTCCATCCACCGACATCTCAACTATCTCCCCTATTCCAGATTGCTCAAGAATAATCTTTGGAATGACCACACCCTTAGAGTTACCAATAGCTCTCACTGCGACCTGCAACGAGGCGCCAGAAGTAATTGTAGGTTTATGGTTTTTATTTATAGTAATAACAATGTTATTACTATAAATCGAGCTACGTCAAATAGAGCTGAATAACCCTATTTTGATGGCAAGCAGTTCATATAAAAACGCTTGATCTCCTGATCACATCTCACATCTCGTGGTTCGATAGGTCTTTGTAGCGAAATGCCTTCAATGGTTTTGCATCTACTCAGAGCTACATAGACTTGGCCTGATGCAAATGCTCCAGACGATAGATCTACTTTGACCTTATCGAGTGTCTTGCCTTGGCTCTTATGAATCGTCACTGCCCAAGCAAGCATCAAAGGAATCTGTACATAGGTACCAATAATGCTGGGAGAGATCTTGCCAGACATCAGGTCATGATCGTAGCGGTAGGATTCCCATTGATGTCCAGTGACTTCCACAGTATTAGAGTACGGTCCGTTTTTCACCATCACCTTTACTTTGTCGGGGAGTAATTCTCGGACCACGCCAATCGTGCCGTTAACCCAGCGCTTTGGAAAACCCGGGTCCGTTGCAGTAAACATCACCTTTGCGCCCACCTTTAAAGCCAGGTTATTAGCTGAAGGTAAGTTACGCTCATCAATATTGAACTTACCTGTCGTTTTACCTGCATACACTTTAACTTCATTAGTAATAGCGCGTAATCCTGCCCCATTGATTTGATCTGCTCTCGCATTGGTAGTGGTAAGTGTGATAGTTTCTTCATCCACTTCTTGATTGGCTTGATAACACTGGGCATTAAGAGTATCAATGGCTTCATCGACGTCTTGATTGATGCGAATACGATTGAGTAGCGCGGCAAAGTGCTCGTCTTTTTGACGGAAGATCTTAGAAAGCTCAATCATGCTGACATCTTTGCGATGCAATGCGATAGCGCAGAAAAAATAGGGTCCTTCGTAACCTCGATCAGCAAGCACTTGCATATCACTACTGGAGACCACTGGTGGCAGTTGAAACAAATCTCCCACAAACATCACCTGAATACCACCAAAGGGTTTGCCCTTTTGTGGGCCATTCTCACGTAAGAACAAATCCATCGCATCGACAACATCGGCGCGCACCATCGAGATCTCATCAATGATGAGTAAACGGATGTCTTTATAGAGACGCTTATCACGCAGTGGCTTGATGTCTTCCTCAGGGAAGATCAAGCGTGGCGGTAATCTAAAGAAAGAGTGAATGGTGACACCCTTGACCTGTAACGCTGCAACTCCAGTTGGGGCTACAACGACCACATTGCCAGGAATCGTTTCTCGCAGGTAGCCAATGAGCGTTGTTTTACCCGTACCTGCTTTGCCACTAACAAAGATATAAGGATCGTGACGCTCAATAGCCTCAATGACCGCCTGGTAATCAGGCGTGATTTCAATCTCGGTTGAATCTACTGCGGAACTGGTCATGCCCTATTGTTTCACGGCATCAGCTACACACCGAAATCCGATATAAACCACTGCGATATCCCCAGGTTTAGATTCCAAATCAGACTCTTGCTGTCTCTCCGGGCCATACCACCATGAGGCGCCGCGAGTAATGAAGCCACCATTACGCTCTGTAGCTGTCCACTCCCAAACATTGCCTCCCATGTCATACATACCATTAACACCAGGCTTAGTAGTTTTTGTGGTGACATGTCCCGTACCACGATTGAGAGCTCCAGCTGGAGCTAAACCCTTGTAATCACCGCAGCCACTCAAGCAATGAGAAACTGCCGGAGTGCTGCCACCAGGAAATGGGTAACGCTGTCCCTTGATGTAGCCAGGAGGAGGATTAGATCTTTGCTCTAAAAAGGCTACCAAATTCCACTCAGCATCCGTTGGCAACCTTTTGCCGTAATAACGACAAATGGATTCTGCTTCCTTTTGATTCAGGTGCACCGCAGGTTCCAGATCACCAGCAGAAACACCATACGGTGTCTTCCAAGTCCAACCAGGCTTTTGCACAAAACCTGCTTCATACGAGAGACCGCCGCCCTTCTTTTCAGTAGCGCTCACAAAACCAGTAGTAGCAAATCCTTTGACATCTCCAATATTCATCTCGGTTTGATCCCAAATGAGATTACCAATTTGTACCGTTGGAATGGAAGATGCAGGAGCGCTTTGACTGGGACTTGGCCTGAGCATGAAATAGGCAGCAATCGCCGTGAGCAATAGTCCAAACAGAATTGCAGTGAAATCAAACTTTTTCATATATAAGAGTATCCTGACAGATGTAAAGCGCTAAACAAATGTTTGTTTTAAACCCTTTTATAAATAGTGGGAATTATTTATAAAAGTCGGCAAATTGTCATCTCAGTAGCGTATAAGACCTTAGTAGGCCTTTCTTGGCATCATCCTAATTGAGCACCAATCTAGGGCTTAGAAGAAAAGTTTGTTTAATTTAGGTCACTATGATGACCCCACAAATTTAAACTACCTCATTATGGAACGGCTATCAACTCCTCATTAACCTTGCTACTAGATTCACCAGTTATGCAAATAATAATGGAGTATCTGGCTCGATTCTGTTTTGGCTATCCATTTGTAATGTCTTGCTATTGGATTGCTGGGTCGATTGTTTATTGGCTATTAATTGAGCGTCATCAGCCACGCTTCTTCAACCCACCAAAACTAAGCGCTACTCCACTCGTTTCAGTATTGCTTCCTTGCTTTAATGAGTCAGAGCAACTTCATGAAACCATGGAAGTATTAATGCAGTCGACTTATCCCAATTTTGAAGTGATTGCAATCAATGATGGCTCGAGTGATGATACTGGGAAAAAATTAGTAGAGCTTTTAAAAATCTACCCTAGATTGCGTGTCGCGCAACTAGTAGAAAATCAAGGGAAATCAACTGCGCTCAACACGGGTCTTTTGCTCGCCAAGGGAAATATCCTAGTCTGTATTGATGGTGATGCTTTGCTAGATCCTCATGCAATAGATTGGTTTGTTAGTCGCTTCCTAGAGGATGGCAAGCTAGGTGCAATTACTGGTAATCCAAGAATCAGAAACCGAAGCACCCTGTTAGGCAAAATCCAAGTTGGTGAATTTTCATCTATCGTAGGAATGATCAAACGCACACAATCTCTTTATGGGAAGCTCTTTACAGTATCTGGAGCGATCTGTGCATTTAGAAAAGTAACCGTAATTGAGGCTGGGTTGTGGAATCCCAGAGCAATGACTGACGATGTAGATTTGACACTTAGACTGCAAACAAAGGGTTGGGATGTTGGGTTTGAACCCAGTGCACTTTGTTGGATTTTGATGCCTGAAAAACTACTTGGGCTATGGCGACAGAGGGTTCGATGGTCTGAAGGAGGTGCACTCGCGACTATGGGTGTTACTAGGCAATTATTTAGAGCGAAATCCTTACCCCTCACTTTAATTTGGTCAAATTTTTTTATCAGTACGCTCTGGGCTTTTTGCATCATTATCTGGTTCTCATTAATCAATCTCAATGACCTACTTAAAGGTGATACCAACCAAGCATTACAAAACTTTGTGCCTCATTGGTGGGGCACCATCTTGGCTTCCACCTACCTACTCCAATCCGCTATTGGTCTATTTCTAGATAGTCGCTATGAAAAAGGGATTCTAAAATCATTTGGCTGGATTATTTGGTATCCGCTAGCGTATTGGTGCATTCAGACTTGTAGCTGCGCAGTTGGGGTTGGTAAAGCTTTGCTGAGGAAGTCCAATGCCAAAGGCACGTGGATTAGTCCTGACAGAGGACTTAGATGAAATCAAGGAAGTTAAACATCCAGTGGCCACCCATTATTCAGTCTCACTCTGTACCCTTAATCATCAAATTAAGAGACGATTTACTAACGGTAGTCGCATGGATCATATTAGTCTCTGTTTTGCATGATTTATGGTGGCTCTTATATGACTACCTATCAGACCCCATCTTCCATCTGACGAGGCAACAAGCGCCTGATTGGCACGAAATTTGGGAAAAAATGTCTCGCTTTGTGTATCGCGCAGGAATTATGGTGATTTGGATTATTTGGTTTGGAAGCATTCGTTACGCTTTAAAAAAGGATGCTGGACCAATTGCCCAACCAAGAGAAATAAATCTAGAAGACTTAGCAACGCTCTATGGTCATTCCCCTTCAGAGGTAAAAAATTGGCAAAACTCCAGATCAGTCGAGGTATATGTCAACGAGAAAAATGGTATTGAAACTGTAGTAAGAAATGAACATTTCTAAAAATAATGATGCATCACTACACCATCCTCATCAGAATTCAAAATTGGATTAAGAAAAACGAGTTCAATTTTTTTCACAGGCATCACCAATTACTAATGGTTACCATTTCTATGGCTCTAAGCATAGGTCTGACACACGCACAAACACCAGTGGACGAAAAACGTTATCAACAAGCTCTAAAACTAAATCAATCCATGCAATATATTGAATCGGCAACAATCCTCAAATCTCTGATGAATGCTCACCCTGAAATTGAGCGCTATAAATCGGACTATATAGCGGTAGCTAGCAATGCAAAGCTTTGCAACGAAGTTATTGCTCTTAGTACTAGAAGTTATTTGATAAGCTCCCCCGTTTATGTCCAGGATGCCATCTTTTCTTGCTACGCCAAAACCCAATCTTTTACCAAGACAGAAGAAATTGCCAAAGAAATTCTAAGGGCTCGCGGGAAGAATGAATCTATCGAATCGAATATGGTGTTGCTTGCCCGGGAGCAAAAGGATTCTAGTGCTGTTCTCTATTGGAGTGCGCGCTTTTTAAAAGATTTTCCAGATAGCAATTCTGCATGGGAGCTCAGGGCTAGCGCACTGAAGAATCTTGGTGATCGCTATGCCGCTCTTTTAATGTATGAAGATATCAATCGATATCACCCAAAGAATCCTAGAACTCAACAGGAGATTATCGAATTATTACTTGATATGGGTATCCCACATCTTGCTTTAGATTTGATCGCCAATAAAGGATGGACTGCTAGCAAGGAGCAGGAATTACGTGCTATGCGTAATTCCGGAGCTCAAGATCTTCGTTGGGCGGTTGCAGACTCGGCAGTCGCGCCCTATCGCTTTGTAGCAGTCGATAAGGGCATTGAAGCTCTGAATACATCCTTGGCCTATGCTAAATCAATCGGGGCTCCTGAAGAGCAAATCACTGACATTGAATATGATTTGATCGTAGCCTACAACAAAAGAAATGAATGGGATAAATCACTGGCGATTTATCAGCAACTGATCGCCAACGGAAAGTCTGTACCCGACTATGCTCTATTAGCTGCTGCCTCTAGCTATAGCGGTAAGCGTCAGCCGATTGTAGCGGGGGAAATCATTCAAAAGATTTACGATCGACACCCTGATGATTTAGATATCGAATTAGCCCAGTATTTCAGTTTGACAGATCAAGATCAATATCCTGCTGCCAAACAGGTATTGGATAAATTGACTGCCCAACTCAAAGTCCATCCTAAGTATTTACCTAAACGAGACTTTGACTACACCAGTGCAATGATTGAAGCAGTGAGCTTTGAGTCTTACCAAGAAAAGTATCAAGCGGCAGATAAAAAACTCATGCCACTTCTGAGTGAAATCCCCTCTAATGCAGATTTACTTAAAGCTGCTGGCAGCGTGAGAGAAGCGCAAGGCATGTCTGAGGCAGCCCAAGATTATTATTCAATTGCATTAAAACAAGATCCACAAGATGTGGAGGCTAATATTGGTTATGCCAACGCCAGAATGAGTCAAGGCGATATCCCCACCTTCTTGGACATTGTCAATTCTCTAAAACCAGATTATTCAGATATTAGCGCAGTGAAAAATGCAGTCGAAAGACTGGATGCCTATAAAGAAGGCTATGTCACTGGTAATTTTGTTTTGGGTAATGGTCAATATTTTGGCCAGACAAACAATAACCGCACTAGCGATCTGCGAGTCTACAGTGCGCCTATAGATGATCACTTTCGAGGCTTCGCCCGCTATCGCGATTTAAATAGTGGTCCTGCGATTCCGGTAACTGATCAAGGTGTTGGCGGCGGTGTTCAATACACAGGCTTAAACCAAGAGGCAGAAGTCGAAGTGGGTAGCGCTGGATACTTTCGTGCTGAAGGAACCCAAACCTTGAATGATCATTGGGCTGTTAGCGCTTCTTATGAAAGGAATGCTTTTTACTTAATGCCCGGCTCCCTCTATGCTACTTCGGGCGGTAACGTGGGAGGGATGAACGTAAAGTGGAAGAATGGAGATACGACTGATGCTTCCCTTGGCTATCGTTACTGGGCTCTACCGAATAATATTAAACAAGAAATTTATGGTAATGTGAATCAACGCCTCATGACTGAATACAACTACAAAATAGATATATCTGGTTGGGTCGGTAATCAACAAAATACCAACTCCAATGTGAGTTACTTCTCTCCAATTAACCAGACAGAATATTCAAGCACCCTCAACCTGCGAATTTTGCAGTGGCGTGATATTGAAACTAAAAAATATGACTTCTGGCATCGCATCTTCGCCTCTTATGGCCTAGTGACGCAATCAGGATTTATTTCTTTGCCAATGAATAACTACGGCTATGGTCAAGACTTCAATGTCGGTGACAAAAGAACTCTCAGTTGGGGCGTCGGTAAAACTAGCTTTCCATTTAATGGTGCGAAATCAAGCTATATCACGGGATACTTGAACTTTGAGTCACGCTTTTAAATGAAAAATATCAAATACCTTCTTTGTGCCTTAGCTCTAGTCAGCAACCTTGCCTGGGGTGCCAAAGACTTCAAGGTCTTGAGCTTTCATGACATCGTTCAAACCATGACAGCCACTTCTGAGCCTGATGATGTTACTGCGGATAACCTCATTAATTACTTCTCATGGCTAAAAGCAAATGGCTATACAGTCGTTCCAATTCAAGATGTGATCAACGCCAAGAATGGTGGCAAGTCATTACCCAATAAAGCCATTGTTCTTACTTTTGATGATGGCTATAAGAGCTTTTATACCTATGCCCTGCCACTATTAAAAGCTTTTAATTACACTGCAACCCTAGCCATTGTTGGTTCATGGCTCGACGTACCGGAAAATGGAACGGTTTCTTATGCTGGCAAACAAGTGCCCCGCTCTAAATTCTTATCACTTAAAGAATTAGATGAGATTAATAAAAGTGGCTTAGTGGAAATCGCATCCCATACCTATGACTTACACCATGGAATTATCGGCAATGCCCAAGGCAATGACATGCCAGCCTTGACCACTTTTGAATACAACCGGAGTAGCAATCAATACGAATCTGAATCTCATTATCTGAATCGAATTAAATCAGATTTAGCTAAAAATAATGCCTGGATTAAGCGGCATACCGGCAAAAGCCCAAGAATTATCGTTTGGCCATATGGAAGGTATAACAGTGTTGCACAACAAATGGCCAAGAGTCTTGGTATGGATATCGCCATTACTTTAGATGATGGCGAAAATATTGAACTACAGGCAGTAAATAGCATTCGACGTATCTACCTAATCAACAATCCCAAAATTGATGAATTTGTTGCTAACTTGCGGGAGTTCCCCCCTGCACTTGTGCGCGTAATGCATGTGGATCTGGATTATGTATACGATAAAGATCCCGTTCAGCAAGAAAAGAATTTAGGTACTCTCATAGAGCGGGTTCTCGCTTCTGGAGTAACGACCGTATATCTTCAAGCCTTTGCAGATAATGATGCTACTGGTGTAGCTAAGAGTGTCTACTTTAATAATAGTTATATGCCAGTCAAGGCGGATATTTTTGGTAGAGTCAGTTGGCAACTTAAAACTCGGGGAGGAGTCAGAGTCTTTGCATGGATGCCGCTCTTAGCATTTGATCCAGGCCCTGAAAAACTGCGTAATCTGGATGTTGTCACTTCAACTGATGGCAGTAAAGGCATTGGCTACTTAAGACTGAGCCCCTTCTCAGAGCGTTCACGTCAGTTTATTAAAGGGGTATATACCGATCTGGGTCGCTATGCCAACTTTGAGGGCATTCTGATTCATGATGATGCAACCCTCTCAGATAAAGAAGATGCAAGCCCACCTGCATTACAGTACTACGCTAAAAACTGGGGTCTCCCACCGAATATCGACGCCATTAATCAGAACTCTGTTTACAAGGAAAAATGGTACAAAGCCAAAACAGCAATGCTGACCCAGTTTTCTCTCGACATGAAAAATGCAGCTGAGCAATACCGCAAGCCGATTAGTCTTGCGCGGAATTACTACGCTGAAGTCGCGTTAAATCCAAAATCTGAAGAATGGTTTGCCCAATCTATACCTAATGGATTACAAAGCTATGACTGGGTCGCACTCATGGCAATGCCCTATATGGAAAAAGCCAAGAACCCAAGCAAATGGTTGAATAATCTCATCGATGTGACTCAAACCAGTCCATTAGCTAGGCAAAAAATGCTTTATGAATTACAAGCAAAAGATTGGCGCACAGATAAGCCTATCCCAACTAAGGAGCTGGCCTCTTGGATGCGCAATATGAGAATTAGAGGTATTCATAACTTTGGCTACTACCCAGATGACCAATTTACGAATACTCCCAATATGGAAATCTTGAAAAAAGAGCTGTCCACAAAAGCAGCTCTGCAATAAGAAAAAGCCCCTTATGAAGATAAGGGGCTTTTATTTACCATGTATGGTGGGGCGAACGACGGGGCTCGAACCCGCGACAACCAGAATCACAATCTGGGACTCTACCAACTGAGCTACGTCCGCCGTTGTAGAGCTCACATTATAGCTTTTAGCTCAAAAAGCTGTCAAAACCACTGCTCCTGCCCCTTCCCTTAAGCACTTTCATACTCAAAAGCAGCCCAATCCCCGAGGCATAGACTGGCATCAATAAAGAAATCCACAATAGCAGCTTTGCTCTGTACTTTAGCTAATGCGTGATGGTCAGAAAGGCGTTGGCGCCAATATCTTGATCCTGCTCTGCCGTGCGCTAATCCGAGGATGTGTCTTGTAAAGGCACCAATATAAAAAGGTTTGTCTTTGGCTCTGCATTCATCAAACCAAGCTTCTACTTGCTTAACTAATCCAATCTGAATACGATGCCATTCAGTCTCACTAAAAAGATAGCCCGCTGCATCTCCATTGGTATGGATCAAATCATCCCAGCCTAATAGCATCGCTGGAAAATGATACGCAGATCTACCAATCATGAAACCATCAAAGTCATCCCAGTGGCCAGCAATCTGTTCGTTTGTCTCTAATCCACCATTCAGCAAGACTTTGAGATTGGGGAATTGTTTTTGTGCATCTAGTCTCAGTTTTGCAGCAACTTCATAACGCAGCAGCGGCTTGCTACGGTTCTCTTTAGGGGAGAGTCCTTTGAGTACAGCATTGCGCGCATGAATAGTTACTTGGCTTGCCCCTGCATCAGCAACAGCAAGAATGAAATCGAGTACAAATTGATAATCTTTTGGAGAAGCAGCAGCATCCATGGAATCTAAGCCCAAGCGATGCTTTACTGAGATCGGAATATCTACAGCACCTTTCATTGCTTTAACGCAGTCTGCTACTAAATTGGGTTCAGCCATCAGGCAAGCCCCAAAAGAGCCGCGCTGCACACGTTCAGATGGACATCCACAATTGAGATCAATTTCGTTGTAGCCCCACTTCTGGGCAAGCTCTGCTGACTTCGCTAAATCATCCGGCTCCGACCCGCCTAACTGAAGTACTACTGGATGCTGATCTTTGGAATAATCTAAATGACGTGCTACATCACCATGCATGAGTGCACCTGTCGTCACCATCTCTGTGTAGAGAATGGCCTCTTTAGTAAGTGTGCGATGAAAAGAGCGGCAATGACGATCTGTCCACTCCATCATCGGGGCAACAGCAAGACGTTTCTTTGGGGTATTGATCATGGACATCTATTAAATAGCGATTGAGCGCTATTTTAAATGCATCAGGGCAAGTAGTTTGCTCTGATGCATGCAGATCTAAGATAAATGCTTACTTATGTAGCTTTGCCTCTAACTCAACAGCCAGATCAAGAGCCCCCATATAGCCAGACTTGATATGAGCCGGCAAATTAGGGTCGCCCACCATCGTTCCCAGCGTCTCCACTAGGCTGTAGACGATTCCCTTTGCTGCGCCAATAGCAATCGTCTTATTGGCTACTGCCTCGTCAATATGATTGACTGCATCTAAGAAATAGTCGTTACCTGGTAGACCATCTGGTCCTAATTCTTCTTTAGCTTCTTTGGGTTCTTTAGACATGCATTTGTTCCTTATTTGGTTTTAGAGCATCTGGTCTACTTTATAGAAGAACTTACGGGCATGCGCAAGAATTTCTTTATCAGATGGATGATCCACGGTTTCAACTCCAACAATCTTTTCTGCTATTTGGGCGTCATGTTTATGAGCATGCTTAATTAATTCTAACTTTGCAGAGCCCGGTCCCAGAATGAGGATTTCTTTAGACTCATTGACTGCCTGAATTACTGAATGAAGATACTTAGAGTCTAGGGCTAGCCTACCGCTTCCCACTTCTCCACCTTTATGGTGTAAATGAGCATGGGTCGATTTACTTCTAATGATCTCAGCTTCACTAGCATCCTCACTCAAAAACATCACATGAGCTTCTTGATGATCAATCCAAATAACGGCGTGATTTAATGACATAGTTCTTCCTATAATTGATATGAGTACCCTCTCAGGATACTCTTAGCGCTAAGGAATAGCGCTCTAATGCTTGATTTACATCAATATAACTATGCTAGTAGTAAGTTCGTATACTAAGAACTTCTATATTTAGACTTCATATGGCTACATCCAGAAAACCCTTTCCGATTCGATACATCCCTTTTGGCCTTTGCATTATTGGAGCCATAGCCAGTTTTAGTACTTTGGAGCTTCATCATCAAGTCATTTATGTTCTCATCTTATTTAGCGCTCTAACCCTAGTAGGCTTCTACGATCTTTTTCAAACAAAGATCGCCATATTACGGAACTATCCTGTCATTGGCCATCTGCGCTTTTTACTGGAATATATTCGCCCAGAAATTCGGCAGTACTTTATTGAGGGTGATAACGACGAAACTCCCTTCTCCAAAGAGCAACGCACTTTAGTCTACTCACGTGCTAAAGCCGTACCAGATCAAATACCCTTTGGTACGAGTCTTGATGTTATGGCGCCAGGTTACCAATGGATTAATCAATCATTAGCCCCTACCCGTTTGCCTAGCCATGATTTCCGGATTGAGATTGGCGGTAAGGATTGCACTCAAAAATACTCAGCCAGTATTTTTAATATTTCAGCAATGAGTTTTGGCTCCCTTAGTGCTAATGCTGTCATGGCTTTAAATCTGGGTGCCCATAAAGGTGGGTTTGCCCATGACACTGGTGAAGGCTCTATTTCCATCTACCATCGCGTTCATGGCGGTGATCTCATTTGGGAAATTGGCTCTGGATACTTTGGTTGCCGTAATCCGGATGGCAGCTTTAACAAAGAGAAGTATGCTGAAAATGCGCTTGATCCTCAGGTCAAGATGGTGGAGATTAAATTAAGCCAAGGCGCCAAGCCTGGTCATGGCGGAATTCTGCCAGGCCCTAAAGTCACCGCAGAGATTGCTAAAGCACGTGGCGTCAATGTAGGCGAGGCTTGTATCTCCCCAGCGTCTCATAGTGCTTTCTCAACCCCACTAGAGTTGATGCACTTTATTAAACACTTACGTGATCTCTCTAGCGGTAAACCGGTTGGATTTAAACTTTGCATCGGCCATCCCTGGGAATGGTTCGGCATCGTCAAAGCCATGTTAGAGACCAATATCTATCCAGACTTCATTGTGGTGGATGGCTCAGAAGGTGGTACAGGTGCGTCTCCTGCTGAATTTACTAATCATGTTGGTACACCGCTTCAAGAAGGACTGCGCCTGGTTCATAACACCTTAGTAGGCGTTAATTTACGCGATCACATTAAGATTGGTTGCGCTGGAAAAATTATTAGCGCTTTTGACATGGCGGTTGCTTTTGCTTTAGGGACTGATTGGTGCAACAGTGCGCGTGGTTTCATGTTCTCTATCGGCTGCATTCAAGCCCAGGTCTGCAATACTGGTTTTTGTCCTACTGGTGTCACGACCCAAGATCCCTTACGCCAAAAGGCTTTAGTGGTTCCGAATAAGGCAGAGCGCGTATATCACTTTCACAGAGAGACACTGAAAACCTTAAAAGAATTAGTGGAAGCAGCAGGTCTACATCATCCTGGTGAAATTGAGACAGACCATATTATTCGACGTATTAATAAGAATGAAGTACGGCTCCTCTCTTACCTACTACCAGAGATGCCTTCTGGTCTTCTACTCAATGGTGAGCATATTGATCCGTCACTTAACCTACCAAGAGTGTTTGAGTTGTACTGGAATAAAGCCCAAGCGAAAAGCTTTGCAGCCTCAAAAGATTAAGAGTCTAAAGCTCTAAGCTTCGCTTACTCACAAATACTCTTTGGGTATGGGTGATGGGGTCTCGAAACAATAGCTCTTTTGCCAATAGCTGTAAAGGCTTTGTAACATCTAGGTCGTACTCTTGATACGGCGTGAGGATTGGATAAATCTGATCATCCTTGATGGGAACGCCTAACGCATTAAGGTGGCAACGCAGTTGATGCTTCTTGCCACTACCCGGCGTGAGTCGATATTTTGCCCAAGGCTTATTTTCATTAATGAGTTCAATCAATGTATCGGTATTAGGCTCACCCTCCACCTCAATCATTTGTAAGAAATGCTCTGATTCCTCAATACGACTCCGATAAATCAGCGGCAGTTTTGCACTGAGCGCCTCAGAATACGGTGCAATGGCTTCATAGATCTTCGATACCACCCTATCTCTAAAGAGATTCTGATATGAAGCTCTCTCCTCTGGCTGAATAGAAAAGACTACGAGCCCAGCAGTATCCCGATCAATACGATGAATTGGGCTCAAAGTCTGAATACCTGTTTTTTTCTTTAATCGGTTGAGTAAAGTTTGATGCAAATAAAGACCGCTCGGAGTCACTGGCAAAAAATGGGGTTTATCTGCAATTAAGATGTGCTCGTCTTGAAAAAGAATCTCTTCTTCAAATGGAATCTCTGGTTCACGTGCCAGACGCCTAAAGTAAATAAGATGAGTGTTAGGTTGATAGGTACCACTGGCCTTGAGAGCCTCTCCCTCGTCATTCAAGACTAGGCCTTGGGCAAAGCGATCTTCCCATTCTTTTACTTCAATGTGAGGAAACTGTGTGATAAAGAATTGTAATAAATTGAGATGATGCTGATCGGCAGGCAAATAGACCCGCGATGCTGAGACTCCTTCAGAATTAACTTGCATGCCAATAGCGCTCCGTGTGTAGGAGCTTACTATTTTAAGTGATTACTTAGCCTGACCAAATACCGGCTCACGCCGCTCTAGAAAAGCAGTAATGCCCTCGCGGTAATCGCTGCCCATATAAACATTCCTTCGCAAAGATTGCAGGTATTCGAAGACTGCTGGGTTCATGACTGCCGCATCCGATAAGGTCTGAGCCTGCGCTTTGAGTACTGAATTAGCTTGCGGCGATCTTTTGGAGATAGTTTTTGCCATCTGATAAGTCTTAGCTTCTAACTCACTAGATACATAAAGATGATTCAGAATACCGATCTGTAGCGCCCGATCAGCACCAATGGGATCGGCAGTTAAGAACATCTCTTTTACGACGTTCAATGGCATTCTGGACATGAAATGCAAAATACCGCTGGCGGTATATGGGAGACCTAGTTTCGCTGGAGTAATAGCAAAAGTAGAATCATGATCTCCTATCGCAATATCACAACTCATAATTAAATCGGTTGATGCGCCCCAAACTGAGCCATCTACCATGGCAATCACGGGAGCTCTAAAAGCCCGAATTGACTGTAAAAGAACCATCACAGGATCATCGGCAGGCAAAGGATCACGCTCTGATCTTGGTAACTCCATCACGTCATGACCAGCTGACCAGACTTTATTCTTTTGATCTGATCTGAGCACAAGAACACGCACATCCTCCTTGCCAAATACTTCTAGGGCATGGTGCATTTCTTCAATCAAGGACTCACTTAAAGCATTACGTTTTGCATAATGATTAAAGCGAATAGTCGCAATTAAGTCTGCCTGCTCTGTTTTAATGTATTGATAGTTCACGGTTGTCTTGAATCTGTGTTGTTATGCAGTAACTAAAATATCTCCCAACTACAACTTATTCCCTCTGAAAAACCTTCGAACAGCCAGATGCCCTGATTTTGACAGGTTTTGCCCAATTTTGGGCATGGTATGGTTTAGTGCACTAATCTTGGGCTCTGCGTGTTACATAACAGCTAGTCAGAGACTTAGAGGCTTGCTAGCCATGCCTTACAGCGCGCCTGATCAATGCTATGGATAGCTAGAAGTAGCGCTCTTTAATCCATAAGGCCACAGTTACTAATCCAATCATGATGGGAACCTCAACCAGAGGCCCTATTACTGCTGCAAAGGCTGCGCCAGAGTTAATCCCAAACACCGCAATGGCTACCGCAATGGCTAATTCAAAGTTATTACTAGATGCTGTAAAAGATAAAGTGCAGCAGCATTTGTAATCAATTCCCATCTTGGCTGTAATCACAAAAGTGATGAGGAACATCACGCCAAAATAGATCAGTAACGGTATAGCTATTGTGAGAACATCACCTGGTAGCTCAAGAATAAGCTTACCTTTAAGGCTAAACATCACGACGATAGTAAAGAGCAGTGCAATCAAAGTGAGTTTGCCAATCTTTGGCACAAAATGCTCGTGATACCACTCCTTAGAAACAAACTTGAGCATGACAAATCTAGTGAATAAACCCGCAATACAAGGAATGCCTAGATAGATAAAGACGGTCTTTGCAATATCGCCAATAGTAATGCTGACATTTGATCCCGAGAGGCCAAAGAATGGTGGCAGCACTGTTAGAAATACGTATGCATACAGACTAAAGAACAGTACTTGGAAGATGGCATTAAATGCCACCAAGCCAGCCGCATATTCAGTGGATCCCTTAGCAATATCATTCCAGACAATCACCATCGCTATACAGGGCGCAATCCCAATCAGAATGAGGCCGGCCATATATTCTGGCTGATTAGGTACAAAAGTAATTGCCAACAAGAACATGAAGATTGGGGCAATAATCCAATTCATCAGAAACGCAATAGCAAAGATCTTTTTATCCCTAAACACATCTGGTAGATCTTCATATCTCACTTTAGCAAAGGGTGGATACATCATCAGTATCAAGCCAATCGCAATGGGGTAATTAGTACTCCCCACCTGAAATGAATTAATGAAACCTTCTACCCCAGGAAAGAAATAACCCAGGCCAATACCCAGCGCCATCGCAGCAAAGATCCAGACCGTTAAATAGCGGTCTAAGAAAGATAGTTTTTTAGCCAGTGAGTTCATGATTTGCTATGTATCTCTTTTAGACTCATCGCATCGAGTTTTTCTAAAGGCATAGCAGCCAAGATATCAACTCTCTTTTTGAGACCATTCATCACACTGATAAATGCGGCTTTCTTTTCAATATCAGTACCCTGCACTTGTGAGGGATCAGGAAATCCCCAATGCGCAGTCACTGGCTGGCCAGGCCAGTGTGGGCATACCTCACCAGCCGCGTTATCACATACTGTGATGATGAAATCCATCTTTGGGGCATCAGGCTGTGCAAATACATCCCAGCTTTTGGATTTGAGTAAGAAAGTATCTAGTCCCAACTCTTTGGCAATTTGTTCAGCATATGGATTCACACTCGTACCAGGAGTTGAGCCTGCAGAAAAGCCTCTAAGCTTACCGCTTGGATGAGTAGATGCTAATGCTTCACCAATAATCGAGCGAGCTGAATTATGAGTGCAGAGGAAAAGGATGTTGTATTGCTTCATGCCGATTTTGCTTTCTTCAAGACTTTGTCTGGAACACAAGATTGACCATCGCAGCAGTTCTCTAATAAGAAGCCGCTTAAATCTTGAACAAGCCCTGCATTAGGACGGTAGATGAGGTTACGACTCTGCCTTTCAACCAAGAGTAAGTCTGCTTTGACTAACTCTTTTAAGTGAAAACTCAAGGTTGCATTGGGGATGCCCAGTTTTTCAATAATCTGACTTGGAGTAAGCCCTTTATCACCACGCTGGACAATGAGCCTAAAGATATTGAGCCGTGACTCCTGCCCTAGTGCCAAAAATGCCTGTATTGCATCAGTATTTTTCATATTTCCAATTATATAGAAATATATATGACAAAACCGTTACAAGATAAGGATAATTAATCCCAGGGATCAAAGATTTTGACGCCAGATAGGCTGAAATCAGACACATTTCTAGTCACAAAATCGATATCGCCCGCCCCTTTCATGCCCACAAGATCTAGGATGTTTTTTCTCTTGCCCACAAGATGCTGATAATCGGAAAACGCTATCAACACATATGCAGGTTTACCTCGCTGAGTAATTACAACCGGACCCGTTTCAGTGGCTTTTTTAGCCCTTCCCTTTTCTTGATTAAATTCACGGCTAGATAAAGTAATGATCATGATTACCTCCGTTATAAAAAGAGATATGCAGCAATTTCTTATATTTTAGACAGATCAAAAACCCCTAATTTCTTCTCTTATATACAAAAAAACCACCCGAAGGTGGCTAATCTTGTCTAGCTGAGGCACTTACTCGCGTGATGCTTTCTTGCGATCATGCTCCTTGAGGTGGCGCTTACGAACACGCACACTCTTAGGAGTAACTTCCACTAATTCATCATCACTAATGAATTCCACGGCATATTCTAGGGTCAGATCAATTGGGGTAACCAAGCGGACTGCTTCATCTGTACCAGAAGAGCGTACGTTGGTTAATTGCTTGCCTTTAATTGGGTTCACAACCAAATCATTGTCACGACTATGAATACCAATCACCATGCCTTCGTAAACAGGATCGCCATGCTTTACAAACATACGGCCACGGTCTTGTAGTTTCCAAATAGCGTAAGCCACTGCTTCGCCATCATCTTGACTAATGAGTACGCCATTATGTCGTTCACCCAAAATGCCATCTTTAGCAGGCGCATAAGAGTCAAAGGTATGACTCATCAAACCATTGCCACGAGTCATGGTCATAAAGTCGCCCTGGAAGCCAATCAAGCCACGGGCTGGAATCCGGTATTCAAGACGAGTACGTCCTTTTCCATCACTCACCATATCTTGCAGCTCTCCTTTACGCTTGCCCAAATCTTCCATCACAGCGCCTTGAGTAGCATCTTCAACGTCAACTGTTAAATTCTCATATGGCTCCATCTTCACGCCATCTTCTTCATGGAACACAACGCGTGGACGAGAAACAGCCATTTCATAACCTTCGCGACGCATCGTCTCTACCAAGATAGTAAGATGCAATTCGCCACGACCTGATACTTCAAATACAGTATCGTCGTCAGTCTCTTTGACGCGCAAAGCCATATTGGATTTCAATTCACGATCCAAACGCTCACGAATCTGACGGCTAGTCACAAACTTACCTTCACGACCTGCAAATGGGCTAGTGTTCACCATGAAGTTCATCGTTAAGGTTGGCTCATCGATCTTGAGCATAGGCAATGCTTCAGGCGTATCCACTGCACAGACAGTCGTACCAATCGCTAACTCTTCAATACCATTAATCAATGCGATATCACCGGCAAAGGCCTCGTCAACAACTTCACGCTCCAAGCCTTTGAATTTCAAAACTTGGTTAACACGTCCTTTAAATGGCGCACCATCTGGGCCATTCATACAAATCACTTCCATACCAGGCTTAACACGGCCACGGTTCACACGACCAATACCAATTTTTCCAACATAACTGTTGTAGTCAATGGATGAGATCTGAAACTGCAAGGGACCATCAGGATTATCGTCACGGACAGGAACATGCTGTAAGACAGAATCAAACAATGGACGCATATCGCCCTCACGAACATCTTCTGTCAAGCCTGCATAGCCATTTAAACCAGATGCATAGATGATAGGAAAATCCAATTGCTCTTCCGTTGCACCCAGTTTGTCAAATAATTCAAAGGTTGCATTGATAACGTAATCACAACGAGCGCCTGGACGGTCAACCTTGTTAATCACCACAATCGGCTTCAATCCAAGTGCTAGTGCTTTCTTGGTTACAAAACGCGTCTGAGGCATTGGGCCCTCAACTGCATCAACCAAAAGCAATACACCATCAACCATGGAGAGCACGCGCTCTACTTCGCCGCCAAAGTCAGCATGTCCTGGGGTATCAACAATATTGATATGAGTACCGTCATACTCTACCGAGCAGTTCTTGGACAAAATAGTAATGCCACGCTCTTTTTCCAAGTCGTTTGAGTCCATCACGCGTTCAGTCATTTTTTCATTTGAACGGAATGTGCCGGACTGGCGTAAGAGTTGATCAACCAGAGTAGTTTTACCGTGGTCAACGTGGGCGATGATAGCGATATTACGAAGTGCGCGTTTAGTCATGTGAAGCTTTTGAGGTTAAGAATAGGGTTGAAATAAAGTGATTAAATAAATATGTCGGTTTGATTTAATGGGCCTGAGAAATTAAGCGCTTGGGATGCAATACACCAGAGCGCCAATCAGCGGTGCCAATAAAATTATGGGGAGCAGCAGTGGCACGATAAATCCTCACCAAAGCTTCAATCGATGGCATATTCAAAGGGACACGCTGCCCCATCTCTAAGCGCTTAGCCTGTTGCTCATCCACGGTTAGATGGGGCAAGGTTTGTAGCAATGCATCCACTGGCAAGATATAGCTAGAGGAGTTTTGTAAACCGCTCTGAATCGATTCAATCGTAAAAGATTGCTCTAGGTTCAAATGCCCTACTTCAGTGCGGCGTAAACCAACTAAATGAGCTCCACAGCCTAAAGCATTACCAATATCTTCTGCTAATACTCGGATATAAGTACCTTTGCTGCAGGAGACTTCTAAAGTTGCTTCTGGCCACTGAATATCAGTCCAACGAATTTGATGAATCGTAATGTCACGGGCAGCGCGCTCTAACTCTAAGCCAGCACGAGCATATTCATACAAAGGTTTGCCATCACGCTTAAGGGCTGAATACATCGGTGGTACTTGAGAAATAGGCCCGCTGAATTTTGGGAGCAATGCCTCTAATGCATTTCTGATTTCTGCTTCACTTGAAACTACTGGCAAAGGCAATTCTTCAATGATCACGCCTTCAGCATCGCCGGTATCAGTACGTGAACCGAATTTCACTCTAGCAATATAAGTTTTGTCGGCATCTAGCAAGTCTTGGGAGTACTTTGTAGCCTCGCCCAAGCAAATGGGCAAAAGGCCAGTTGCCATTGGATCTAAAGTGCCAGTATGTCCAGCTTTATCAGCATTAAATGCGCGCTTGACTGCAGTGACTGCACCTTGGGAACTCATTCCCGCGGGTTTATCTAGCAGCACTACGCCGTCGATCCGAATAGCCATGAAATTATTGAGCTTCGTCTTTATGATCGTTTCGATCGCTATCAACCGCTTGATCGATTAATCGAGACATTTCTATGCCATGCTCCACTGAGCTGTCATAGTGAAAATGTAAGGTCGGCACAGTATGAATATGTAAACGCTTGAACAATAAGGAATGTAAATACCCTGCTTTTTCCTGGAGTGCCTTCAATGCATGTTCTGGCTCAGCACCTAAGACTGTAAAAAACACTTTGGCATGTGCCAAGTCTGGCGTGAGCTCAATACTTTGCAAGGTAATTAAACCTAAGCTGGGACTACGTAGCTCCCGCGGAATAAGCTCGGCCAGGTCTCGCTGAATTTGATCGGCGAGACGCTGGTTACGATGCGGGCTAGATTTATGCATTTTGGTTTAGAGCGAACGGGCCACTTCAGTCACTTCAAACACCTCAAGTTGATCGCCTTCTTTAATATCGTTGTAGCCTTTTAATGACAGACCACACTCGACACCAGCACGAACTTCTTTAGCATCGTCTTTAAAGCGCTTCAGCGAATCTAATTCGCCAGACCAAACAACGACGTTGTCACGTAGCAGACGAACACTTGATGTACGTTTAACAACACCATCGACTACCAAGCAACCTGCGATAGCACCAACCTTAGATACCAAGAAGACTTGACGGACCTCAACTAGACCTGTGATTTCTTCTTTCTTATCTGGAGTCAGCATACCGCTAAGAGCTAACTTCACTTCATCGACTGCGTCATAAATAATGTTGTGATAACGAATATCAACACCATTGTTCTCAGCGAGCTTACGTGCTGCAGCGTCTGCACGAGAATTAAAGCCAATAATGACTGCTTTAGAAGCAACCGCTAAGTTAACGTCGGTCTCAGTAATGCCACCTACAGCCGCGTGAACGATTTGCACCTTCACTTCTGGTGTAGAGAGTTTCATTAAGGACTGTGCCAAAGCTTCTTGAGAACCTTGTACATCTGCCTTGATGATCAATGGCAATAGCTTAGCCTCAATGGCGCCCTCTTCCATGTTTTCCATCATGGTTTCGAGCTTGAAGGCTTGCTGCTTAGCTAACTTCACATCGCGGAACTTTCCTTGACGGAAGAGTGCAATCTCACGAGCCTTACGCTCATCAGGAACCACTTGCACTGATTCACCAGCAGCCGGAACTTCTGACAGACCTTGAATCTCTACCGGAATAGATGGGCCAGCCTCGTTACAGGGTTTGCCATTTTCATCCATCATCGCGCGAACGCGACCAAATGTTGAGCCTGCTAAGAGCATATCGCCGCGCTTCAGAGTACCAGATTGAACCAAGATAGTTGCAACAGGGCCCTTACCTTTATCCAAACGTGCTTCGATCACTAGACCTTGTGCTGGAGCATCTTTTGCTGCTTTTAGCTCCAAGATTTCTGCTTGCAAAAGGACGTTTTCTAGCAAGGTATCAATACCCTCACCTGTTTTTGCAGAGACTGAAATAAATGGCACATCGCCACCGTATTCTTCAGGAACCACTTGCTCAGCAACTAATTCAGTTTTAACACGCTCTAAATTGGCATCTGGTTTATCAATTTTATTTATGGCAACAACAATCGGTACACCACCAGCTACTGCATGATGAATTGCTTCCTTAGTTTGCGGCATCACACCGTCATCTGCTGCTACCACTAAGATCACGATATCTGTTGCCTTAGCACCACGCGCACGCATTGCTGTAAAGGCCTCATGCCCAGGGGTATCTAAGAAGGTAATCATGCCACGCGGTGTTTCTACGTGATATGCACCAATATGCTGAGTAATGCCACCAGCTTCACCAGTTGCTACTTTTGCTGCACGAATCTTATCGAGCAAAGAGGTTTTGCCATGGTCAACGTGACCCATTACCGTCACCACTGGAGGACGCGGCAATAATTCCGCATCATGACCAGCGATGCCAAGGTCTAAATCAGGATCATCTAACTTAGCAGCATGAGCTGTATGGCCCATCTCTTCTACGATGATCATGGCTGTATCCTGATCAAGCACCTGGTTAATGGTTACCATTTGGCCCATACCCATCAGTAATTTAATCACTTCTGCACTCTTGATCGCCATTGCATGAGCTAACTCAGCCACAGTAATCGTTTCTGGAACCTGTACGTCATGCACCACTTTTTCTGTAGGTACTTGGAAGTTGGTATCAACGTTAGCCTCAGCAATTTGACGTTGCTTTCTACGACCACCGCCAGAGCGCCAACCACCAACACCACCGGATACATCGCCACGAGTTTTCAGACCACCAGGTTTCTTGGCGCCTTCTTCTTGCCAAGTAGAGGATGTCTCTGAAGACTTGATTGTCTTACCGCCAACCTTAGCTGGAGATTTTTTCTTATCTTCTGCACCTTCAACTTTAGCTGGCTTATGCAGGGTTCCTTTTTTTGCTTCATCAGCAGCCACTTCACTTGGTGCTTTGAGAACGCGGGCTGGCGCACTCATCATGTCGCGAATCGCTAAAGCTTCTGCTTCAGCGGCGGCACGACGAACACGAATCTCAGCTAACTCTTTTTCTTTACTTGCAGCTAAATCTTTTGCAGCATTTTCAGCCTTTGCTTTTTTCTCAGCTGCAGCTGCAGGAGCACCATCATCTGCTACGCTCTTCTCAACTGTCGATTTAGCGGCTGCTTTTTGACGAGCCTCTTCTGCCGCGTTCATTTCAGCTTCTTGACGAGCCAATAACTCAGCTTGACGGGTTGCTTCGGCTGCGCGTTTTTCTAACTCCTCAACAGAGAGTGTTGGTTTGACTGGTGATACAGGTGCAGCAGCTTTTGCCGGTGCTTCTTCAACTGCAGGGGCTTTATCCCCAGCTTTTACTAACACACGCTTTTTGCGCACCTCGACTTGAACGGTCCGAGTGCGACCAGCAGAGTCTGCCTGACGAATTTCAGAATTCTCTCGCTTGATTAAAGTAATCTTTTTGCGAGCGCCAGTCTCGGTATTACCGTGAGCCTTTTGCAAATGCTCCAGCAGAACAGTTTTGTCCTTTTCGGTAATGCCCTCGTCCTCAGAACCTTTTTCGATTCCAGCTGCCTTCAATTGCTCCAAGAGGTCAGCCGCGGTCCTTTTCAGTTCCTTGGCGAGTACTTTTACTGTTGTTGTTGCCATGCACTACTTCCTCTCATGAAGTAAACCAATGTTCGCGCGCTTTCATGATGAGCGTTTTCGCAGTTTGTTCGTC
>Ga0194047_10000571_pt1 | contig 24552 bp, 21 predicted proteins | sample JunL225m_MetaG_2_FD_160070 | JGI IMG/M metagenome (GOLD analysis project Ga0194047, IMG submission 160070) | Anoxic zone freshwater microbial communities from boreal shield lake in IISD Experimental Lakes Area, Ontario, Canada - Jun2016-L221-5m | ecosystem: Environmental > Aquatic > Freshwater... | reverse complement strand
GCAAATGGTGAATTAACAGCAGCGGAGATTTTGGGTCACCGTGAGTTTGTAATGACCCGTTTGTATGAGTCTGCTTAAGTCTTAAATCATGAAGTCCCTGACCGCCTATCAAGAGGTGAAGCAAAAGATCACTGAAGATCTGGTCAGGGGGCGATATCCGATGGGGCAGGCATTACCTGCTGAAAAGGATTTGGCCAAAGAGTTGGATGTATCTATAGGAACCCTGCGCAAGGCGGTAGATGAATTAGTTGCTGAAGGAATTGTTGTCCGCCGTCAAGGCAGGGGTACCTATGTTGCAGAACACGATGCGAAGCGACTACTTTATTATTTTTTCCATGTGGCTCGCTGGGATGCTGATAAAAAAACCTATCCCCGTGTAGAGACGGCCTCTTTTGGAGCTGCTCAAGCAAGCAAAGAAGAGTCTCTGAAGTTGGGTATTAAGGAGGGGGCTCCCGTTTGGCGTATTGTTACTCGCTTATATTTAGAGGATGAATGTGTGATGATTGATCACATCGCCTTAGATAAAAAAAGATTCAAAAACTTAACTCGTAATGACTTTGATAAGCGGGAAGGAAGTATTTACCAGTTATATCAAATGCGTTATGGACAGTCAGTGGTAAAAACGCATGAAAGATTGCGTGCTGGATTGGCAGGTAGGAAAATGTCGGCTTGGCTAAAGTTAAAACCAGACTCACCAATTTTGCATATTCGTAGGATAGCGCTGGATATACAAGATGAGCCTATCGAGTGGCGTGTATCTACACTGAATACTGCTCACCATGAGTACTTCAACGAGTTAGTTACTTAACTGATTGCAGGCTTTAGTTCTTTAGCCCAATTGATCAGGGATTCACTTGGGTTTTCACTTTCTTGATCCCAACTTAAACGATGTGGAAAGAACGCTCTTAATTCCTCTCCAATTCCACATCCCCACAACTCAAAATTCTTTTGCTGTTCACACCATTCAATCGCCTGCAAAAGATGGTTTTTAAGAAAATGCTCGCCATTTGCTTCAATAGTCGCTCGATCCATAGGGCAACCGTCGGAAAATAGAATTAGTTTTCTTTGGGTAGATTGATTACCACCTTCATTTTGTAAGCGTTGAGCTGCCCACAACACTGCTTCCCCATCAATGCTCTCAGCATAGATTTCTGGTCTCAGGAGTGCAGCAATACCTTGCCTTGCCTTGCGCCAATGGGTATGAAAATCTTTAAAGATCCAATGAGCACGCTCATTTAATCTGCCTGGATGAGGTATTTGCCCACTTCGACGCCATTCCTTAAAAGGTCGGCCACCCTGCCAGGTGCTCGTGCTGTAGCCCAATACTTCAGTTTGAATATGGGCTTGCTCTAATATCCTCACGAGAGAATCTACACATGTAGCGATCTTCAGTCTTTGGTCCTTCATTGAGCCAGAGCAGTCGATTAAAAGCGTCACGCTTCCTATGACCTCTATCTTTTTAGCAGGATGCTTATAAAGAATAGGATCCAGCGGGGCAGTTGCAATACGGGTAAGGTAGCGTCGATCTAGGAGGCCCTCAGTCTGGGTAGTTTCCCATCTCTTCAATGTTTTTGTATTAAAGACACTTTGATAAAACCTTGTTAATTTTCCCCAAGGTATATTGAGCTTTGTGATTTCCTCGCTCAGTTCTCGTTGATAGATAGCAAGCTGGGCTGACCGAATGCTTTTTTTGGCCTCGATCTCAATATCGTATGTAGAGTTAAATACTTTGTATTGTCCTAATGATTGCTCTAAGACTTTTTTAGAGTCTTGTGCAGAATGGTTCGGCTGTTTTTCGGAAGGTGTGCTTGGACTTGGAGGTTGGACCCATTCTATTTTTAAGAATGTGTTGCTAATATTTTTTTGTTTTGTTCGAATGCTAGGAACATTTTGATATTCCGCATCTATTAAGCTACCTATTAGTCTAGTAATCTCAAGAGCAGTCTTTGCATAGCTAGCTTGGTCAAATTGACTCTCTTTGAGTTTGACTAAATGTGGCCCAAGGGCCGCTGCGAGTCCTGCACGAGTTGCCTCCACTACATCCTGCATGAGTTGCGGAATAGGGAGCTGGTTGAGTTTGACCCAAACTGTAGAAAAAATAGAGAGTAATAAAAGACCGATACTGCCTTCTACCCCACCATTGGCCATAAATTCTTGCAGCCAGGCAATAAATTGATTTTCGACATTCTGTTTACTGCCCTTTAGCCCAATGGGACAAATACTTTCTACTCGGATCTGTTCAAGAACTTCGAATATTAGTGACTCAATCAAGCCGTCTGGGGATTGCGAAAGATGAAATTCATAGTCTGAATAACGAAGACGCATAGCAACACCGTCTAATACTCCTCTTGGGTCAGCCCAAGAAGCTTGTAGATAATCTAAGTTGAGATGTGGGGCTAAAGAATTGAGCGCAAGACTCTTATGAAATAGTTGCCAATCTCGAATTTGAAGATGGGTATCCCCAGATAGGGAGCGAACGATAGCCCCATATCGGTTTTGTAACTCTACTTCATGGTGTGATTCGGTTTGCAAGATTTACCAGTAAAGGAGTGCTAGTTTTTACTGATGAGCAACTCAGTTGCAAAGCAGCGCTGATAGTATTCTGCAACCAAAGGCTTTTCTTCTGACTCACACTTATTTAAAAACGCCAAAGTAAAACCAATCTGTAAGTCCTTGAAGATACGCCAGTTCTCCCCCCAGGTAATCAAGGTTCTAGTAGACATTAGGGTGGATATGTCACCAGCCTCAAACCCTTTTCTAGTAAGGTTGGCAAGGGCAATCATTTGCTTAGCAGTATCCGGAGCAAGCTCTGGAACCTTTGCTAGTAATATTTTTTCTTCTTCTGCTGGCTCTAGATAATTGAGGGCAGCAACAATGTCCCAGCGATCCATTTGGCCATGGTTGAGTAACTGAGTTCCTTGATACAGCCCATTCCAATTGCCTAAGCCAACGGTATTGCTGGTCGCAAAAATCCGAAATGCTGGATTTGGCTCGATCACTCTATTCTGATCAAGTAAGGTAAGACGTCCTTCGCGCTCAAGCATACGTTGAATGACAAACATGACATCAGCTTGGCCGGCATCATATTCATCCAGTATTAGTGCAATCGATCGTTGCAGACTCCATGGAATGAGGCCCTCCTGAAATTGGGTGATTTGCTTCCCATCCTCAAGGGTGATGATTTCTTTTCCGATGAGATCCATGCGGGTAATTTGCCCGTCTAGATTGATACGTAAGCAGGGCCAATTTAAGCGAGCAGCAACTTGTTCTAAGTGAGTAGATTTACCAGTGCCATGTAAACCCTGAATCAGTACTCTGCGGTTGAAGGCAAAACCAGCCAGTATCGCCACACTTGCTTGTGCATTCAGTTGATAGCTTGGGTCGACTGGTGGCACTAAGTCCGATTTTTGGCTAAATGCAGGGATTTGGAAATCGGCAAAGCCTTTGCATTCAGGGAATGCAGAATGAAGCGAAACCATCCTATCTGGTTGAAAATCCATTAAATCGATGGATTGCGAGCTTGCAGCCATAGGGCATCCTTAAATAGTCTTAATGCGTTGTCAAATATATTCCATATTGGGGTTTATATGCTTGACATGATGGAAAATACACGATTAATATACTCATTGTAGAACAAAATGTTCCGTTTAATTGAATATCTAGGAGAGCTGTATGTCTAAGACAGGCACTAATTTACCTGCTGGCCCACAAAAAATGACCCCCTCAGAGGCTTTTGTCGAAACAATGGCCGCCAATAAGGTGACGGATATTTTTGGAATCATGGGCTCTGCCTTTATGGATGCAATGGATATTTTTGCTCCTGCTGGCATTCGCTTAATTCCAGTTGTGCATGAGCAGGGTGGGGCACATATGGCAGACGGCTACGCACGAGTGAGTGGTCGTCATGGTGTGGTGATTGGTCAAAATGGACCTGGTATTAGTAACTGTGTCACAGCAATTGCAGCTGCTTATTGGGCGCATAGTCCTGTAGTGATTGTGACCCCGGAGACAGGGACTATGGGAATGGGTCTAGGCGGCTTTCAGGAAGCCAATCAATTGCCCATGTTTGAAGAGTTCACCAAATATCAAGGACACGTCAATAACCCAAAACGGATGGCTGAATATACCGGTCGTTGTTTTGATCGTGCGATGTCTGAAATGGGCCCAACCCAATTAAATATTCCACGTGATTATTTTTATGGTGAGATCGAAGTGGAGATTCCACAGCCCAATCGCCTTGATCGCGGCCCTGGTGGCGAGAAGAGCTTAGACGAAGCTGCAGAGTTATTAGCGAATGCGAAATTCCCCGTCATTATTTCTGGTGGTGGCGTAGTGATGGCCGATGGCGTAGAAGAATGCAAGGCATTTGCTGAGCGCTTAGGCGCTCCAGTAGTCAATAGCTATCTACACAATGACTCCTTCCCAGCAAGCCATCCTCTATGGTGTGGTCCTTTAGGCTATCAAGGCTCAAAGGCTGCCATGAAGCTGATCTCTCAGGCTGATGTGGTCGTTGCATTAGGCTCACGCCTTGGCCCATTCGGCACCTTGCCACAGCACGGCATGGATTATTGGCCTAAGAATGCCAAGATTATTCAGATTGACGCTGATAATAAAATGTTGGGCTTGGTTAAGAAAATTTCAGTAGGTATTTGTGGTGATGCAAAAGAAGCAGCGATTGCTTTGACTAAACGCTTGGCTGGTAAGACCTTAGTTAGCGATGCCACAAAAGCTGAGAGAGCCAAAACCATTGCTGCAGAAAAAGCTGCATGGGAAAAAGAATTAGACGAATGGACTCATGAGCGCGACCCATTCAGCCTTGACATGATCGAAGAGCAAAAAAAAGAAAAGACTCCAACAGGCGGCCATTACTTGCATCCACGTCAAGTTCTACGCGAGCTTGAGAAAGCGATGCCAGCTGATGTGATGGTGTCTACCGATATTGGGAATATTAATTCTGTAGCAAATAGTTACCTGCGTTTTGAAAAGCCGCGCAGTTTCTTTGCCCCAATGAGTTTTGGTAACTGCGGCTATGCATTGCCAACCATTATTGGAGCAAAAGTGGCTGCTCCTAATCGTCCTGCAATTGCCTATGCTGGTGATGGTGCTTGGGCGATGAGTATGGTGGAGATTCTGACTGCGGTTCGCCATGAGATTCCAGTGACGGCTGTGGTATTTCACAATCGTCAATGGGGCGCGGAGAAAAAAAACCAAGTTGACTTCTATAACCGCCGCTTTGTTGCTGGTGAATTAGATAGCCCAAGTTTTGCAGGCATTGCTAAATCAATGGGTGCAGAGGGAATTGTGGTTGATGAGCTTGATCAAGTTGGCCCTGCCCTTAAGAAGGCGGTTGAGATGCAGATGAAAGAGGGTAAAACCTGTGTTGTTGAAATTATGTGTACTCGTGAACTGGGCGACCCATTCCGTCGTGACGCACTTTCTAAGCCGGTACGCCTCTTAGATAAGTACAAAGATTACGTTTAAGTCGAGGCAGTATTAAAAAAGAAGAGGTCCAGTTCATCTGGACTTTTTCTTTATTTACACTAGACTGACACTAACTAACACTGTCTTGAGGCCTATTCATATGAAAAGTTTTAAACTGCTTTTAATAAAACATTTTCTACTTTGTTTTGGACTGCTTTTACTCTCTAGTCCAGTACTCTCGCAGAATTATCCAAACAAGCCGATTAAATTAATAGTGCCTTTTCCGCCAGGAGGTCCTACTGATATTGTTGCTAGACCATTAGCCTTATTGCTTGGAGAAAGTCTCAAAGAGCAAGTTGTCATTGAGAATAAAGGCGGTGCTGGTGGCTCCATTGGGGCAGATATAGTAGCCAAAGCGGCGCCAGATGGTTATACACTGCTGATGGGTACGGTAGGTACTAATGCCATTAATGGAAGTTTGTATAAACAGCTTCCCTACGACATGACTAAGGACTTTACGCCGATCGCATTAGTCGCAAGTGCACCTGTAGTGATTGTTGTTAATGCTAATGACAAGATTAAGACACTGGCTGAATTAGTATCAGAGGCAAAATCAAAACCAGATACGATTGCTTTTGGTACTGCTGGTAATGGAGCGCCGGGACACCTCACAGGCGCATTATTTGAGTCAACAGCTCAGATCAAGTTAAAACACATACCTTATAAGGGAAGCGCCCCAGCAGTGACCGATCTCATTGGCGGACAAATTCCACTCGTTTTTGATCCCATTCAATCAGTACTCCCGCATATTACATCTGGAAAATTAAGGGCTTTAGCGATTACTAGTAAGACACGTTCACCTTTACTGCCAAATGTCCCCACAGTTGCTGAATTGGGCTATCCACAATTTGAATCTACTGCTTGGTGGGCATTATTTGGACCCGCTAAATTACCAGATGGAATTACCAAACAGCTCAGGTCCGATACAGAGAGGGTAGCCAAATCGGCAGCATTTAAAGAGCGCCTTGGAAATTTGGGCGTGCAGCCTAATACTGACTTTAAGGAAAGTTTGGCAGATTTTCAGACAAGAGAAATAGCTAAATGGGCCAGAGTAGTACGTGATTCTGGCGCTACCGTTGATTAATTTATAGAGAAGAAAACATGAAGCTAAATGAAGAAGAAAAGGCAATGCTTGCTGGTGAACTTGGTCCAGTAAGGCAAATTGCCATTGCTCATCAAATTAAAGTAGGTGAGTTTTTCGGTGCTCAAGACTTAGTTCCAGTATCACAGGCACATATCATGGCCGATACAGAAAGCTTAGGTGAGTCAGGCGTAGAGTGGTTAGAAGGCTTAGCTCAAAATACATTAGTGGATCGGCAGGTCCGCATCCCTACCATTACCGATCCAAGGGGTACCGATTTTACAAAAGCTAAGCAACTAGGCCAAACTGAAAAAATGGTTGAGTTAGAAAGACGCGCAATAAATGCGTTTGTCAAAATGGGTGTTTCAATGACAGACACCTGTATTAATTATCAAACTATCATGGCTCCTGTTTTTGGGGAACACTTAGCATTTGGTGATACGGGTGTCGTCATCTATTCAAACAGTGTGTGTGGAGCGAGATCAAACTTTGAGGGCGGCCCCTCAGCACTTGCTGCAGGGCATACTGGAAGAACGCCGCGCTATGGATATCATCTAGATGAGCATCGCAAGCCAACCCACAGATTTAAAACGCTCTGGACTCCCAAAACATTGAATGAATGGGGTGCATTGGGTGGCGTGATTGGAAAAAAATCCGGTAACTATTGGTCTGTTCCCATACTTGAAGGCATTGAAGGCCATCCAGGCTCTGATGCAATGAAACATTTTGGCGCTGCAATGGCAAGCTTTGGTTCCACTGCTTTATTTCATGTTCTTGGTATTACGCCTGAGGCTTTGCATGCCCGAGATTTAGAATATCTCCATCTTCCAGAGGTAGTGATTACCAAAGAGGAAGTGATGGGATTACAAAATTCTTATCGTATTGCAGATGAGGTTGATGTAGTGGTCTTTTCAGCGCCTCAATTAAGTTTGATGGAAATGAAAAGCATTGCAGAGCTATGTAATGGCAAGAAATTTATTAAGCCGTTATTAGCGATGACAAGTCCACAGGTAAAACCTGATGCAGATCGAATGGGCTATACGGCAATGATCGAAAATGCTGGGGGTACGGTATTTTCAGGAATGTGTTTTTACCAATCATATGCAAGAGAGATTGCTGAAGCAAATGGATGGAAAGTTTTGGCAACCAATAGTGCAAAGATAGTCAATATCTTAGGCGGGTATGGGTATACGCCAATGCTCGCTTCTATGGAAGATTGTGTTGATGCAGCAGTTTCAGGGAGATTGAAATGAGCGGAACAATATATCAAGCTAAACATGCCCAAGGTAATAGTATCGAAGGCGAATGTTTAAGCGCCTCAGATGGTTTTTCTGCTAGGTATGACCTTGATAGATTAAAAGGGGTTTTTTCTAGACCAGCACATAAGCTATTTGGTCAGTCATACAAAGATAAGATTCTGGTTTTAGACGCCGCTAAGGGTGGTGTAGCAAGCGCATGGATGCTGTATGAAATGAAGTCGAGAAATATTTGCCCATTAGCGATTATTTTTAACGCGGTTAACCCCATTTTGGCCCAAGGTGCTGCACATGCAGATATACCAATGTTGAGTGGTTTTGACTGTGATATCACGCAAGCGATTAAGAGCGGGTCACGCTTGCGCATTGATACTGTTAAGCAAACCGTTGAAGTTCTCTAGCTACCACTTATCACTTAGTAAAGTTTGCATAGGTTCAGACATTTCATAGACGCTTGATACCGCAAGATTAAGATCATAGGGCTGCTTTTCTTTTTCAGCCCGCAGTCTAAGCTTCTCCTCATGAAACTCTAATACTTCTTTGGGGAAGGGCATATTGCCTGGGTCTAATATTCGAAGGCAACCATCAATATCCCTAGCCGGCATAACTTTGCTCTTAACCCATTTATTTGGTGACCAGGGAATGTCTAAGATGCCGGCCTCAAAGGCCCTAACTGCTCCAAGAGCGACATCACCATCCCCCATTTCCAATACCTTATTTACAATTGGACGTACTTCACTCTTAATCATATTTACTTCATTTTGAAACTCAGGCATGGAGTCTAATTTAATATTTCTAGCGAGATAGATGGCCATTCTGGTCGTTCTTAAGCCATCAGCATTAATTTTCGGGGTTGGTATACCAAAAGCTTCATGTAGTGTTTTAGTTGTTACTGAGCTTGCCCCAGAAATTGCCGCGAGTGTACCGCCGTAACTCACTAAAGACGCAGCTTGAGCTTCATCTTGTGGCCACGCTCCCATCCAATGCAACAGCGTGATTGGAGTAAAGACGTCCTGGTAGCCTTTTATAGCGAGATATTCTTGACAGAGCTCTTTACAGGCTTTCACTGCTGCTGCATCTTGAATGAGATGCAATGTTTCACCCATCTCCAACCCATAATTCTTTACACCTTGAGCTGCAGCAAGCAGTAAATCTAATATTGCAATAATGATTGCAATTGAAGGCGGAATATTCGTGCCAGTCAGAAAGCCTGGTTGACGACGATGTAGCTCTACGCCATGATCAAGATACATTGCGGACAACCTATCTAGGTATTGATAGTTCTTAATTCCATCCTCAATAGACAGCTCTTTAATATAAGACGTGGTGTAGGCGATACCAGAACCTAAATAGCCCGTATATCCAGCTGCAAAACCAATCTCGCCGGTTAACTTAGGCATGGTTGTACCAGTTAACATAATTGCAGGTTTGTCGATTGCATCGATAAGTTCGCTGGCTTTTGCAACACCATAATTCACTATTGGGTAGCCATTTAATAGTGAGCGTCCTAATTTTTCTGATTCATCAACACCTTTTTGGGCTAATGCAAATTGTTCATTTCGAGTATAGCTATCTGTTGTGGTTGGGACGATATCTGCCAACCCTTCTTTATCTATGATTTGCATCAATTCTTTTTGATCTTTAAAGGTGCCAAATCCACCTCGAGGTTGGACGAGGCATCTTCCTTGTGCAACTGCTTTTCTCATCACAAGATCAAGTCTTTTGTGATCAGGCAGTGATTTTTGCCTTTCCAAGGCACGTTCAAAATCAACATCCGCTCCCGTTGGCCATCTCAATAGATTGGCTTTACGCATTTCCAGAAATTCAGATTCATCAATTCTTTTTTCAGATATGGAGGCTGTGTTGCTCATAATATTTATCTTTATTTGCTGTTAGTAAGATGCTCTATTGCTAGGTTAAATGCAGCCTTTGGGTCAACCTGACTTAAAAGACCGCATGCGAAGAGGATATAGTCCCTGTCGATCAAAATTTTAGGTGATGTTGGTCTCAGGGAGTTGGGTTCATCTAAAGACGAGAGAGTGCATTTGAGGAGAGAGATAGGGTCCTCGCTATGGGCGATAACCCCACCAGTCCCGATGAGCGTTTTAATTTGAGTGAGGTCTTTGCCATCTTGTGCTGTTACTGGCCCTGTAGCGGTATAAACAACCTCAACTGAGCCACAATGTCTTTTCATGGCAATTTTTAATGCAGTACTAGCAAGCGCATTATCTAAAGCGATCTCTTCTGGGCTTTGAGGCACAGAATCGGGATTGTTTGATAGGTAGGTGATCATTTCTCTGATCTTCTCTCCATGAATATTGCTTAGGCTGACTAGCTCATCCACACCAACAGTCTCAAGAATCGTAACTGCGTTATGACGCATCCCTAAGTCACCTTCCACAGTTCTTTTAACTCGGGTCTCGGGAAGTCCACGCTGAATGACACCTTGAACAGATGGGTTCCCAGTAGCGATCGAGTGCACATCTGTCGTAGCACCACCTGGATCAATGACGAGCAACTCTCCCAAGCCATTTCTACCGTCATAACCATCCGCTATGAGACGTGCACCCTCCATAACAGCTGATGGAGTAGGCATGAGAAGATGGTCAAATTGACCTTTTGCTTTATCGATGCCTTTTGCTTGAATGATGCGATTGATAAATATATCTCGGATAGCTGCTCTTGCAGGTTCAATATTCAGCACATTAAATTCTGGCATCACATTTTGTGTAATGACGAGATTTTTATGTGCAAATGCATGACTGATTTCATCTACTGCAGACCTATTGCCAGCATATATAAAGGGGCAATCTAAGGAACTTTCGCCTAGCTTTTTTGCATTATGAATCACAACCTGAGAATCCCCGCCATCCGTCCCGCCAGCAAGCAGAATAATGTCTGGATGTAAGTCAATGATTTGCTTGAGATCAATAGAGTTGAGTCTGTTGGCAAAAATGCCAACCAATTTTGCTCCTGCGCCAAGTGCAGCTCGTTTGGCTGCCTCAACGGTGAGTTCTTTAACTAATCCGATCGTAACCATTTTTAGACCGCCAGCAGCACTACTTGAAGCAAGGCGATATTGAAATGGAGGAAGGCTGCCAAGACTATCTTTTAAGTTATTAAGAGCCTGTTCCATGCCTATATTAATATCTGTCGTGACAGTAGAGGGCCCTTGACTAGAACCAAGAATTTTTGCCTCATTTAAATTAATGGCTCTTAATTTGGTGTAGGTGCTACCAAAGTCTATCAAGAGGGCGAACTCGCTCATGGGATCAATATTTTCTTTTAGTTACTGCTTGCCAAGGTCCTGTTCCAACCAAGAAAGAATATCTTCTAATCTCGTTCCTGGAGGAGCAGCTCGATCAAAGCCCATATCTAAGAAAATGGCGTTAACTTCATCCCAAGATCGCTTGCCAACAACAAGATTGCCACCCACATACAGCAAAATACCATCTAGGCCAGCTTCAGTGCATAAATTTCTAAAGCCGCGACAGTCTAATTCGCCTTGACCATATAAGGATGAAACCAAAATTGCATCTGCTTTAGTTTCAATGGCGGCCTTTACAAAGTCTTCGGCAGGTGTCAATGCGCCTAGTGACACAACTTTATAGCCAGCCTTCTCTAAAGCCATAGAAATAATACGATTTCCAACAATGTGGGTATCTGATCCTATGACTCCAGTAACAATCGTTTTTTGCGACATTTCTATTTTCCTGATTTAGCGGTTAGTTTTTTAAAGATTGCTAGCTCATTCTCAAGAAAAGTATTTGCTTCAGCCATTGGGATATAGCTGTCTGGTAGCGCGTATTGCTCTTTTAAGTAAGCAATAAATTCAGGGGTGGTAGATAATTTATTTAGTGAATTCGAGAGTACTAATAGTTTTTTAGGATCTACTCCTTTTTTCGCAACTATTGAACGTGTTTGAGGCAATAAAATATCGTATCCATAATCACTCGATACGGGTATATCAGCGAATGGAGGAGGCAGTCTTTTTGATGCAAAAAATATCAAAGGACGTAATTTTTTGGCCTCTAGCTGGCTCCTGATATCGCCCGCTTGTTCATACAAAAGTTCTACTTGATTGCCAAGTACTGCCACATAACGCTCTGAGGGTTTTGGATAAGGGATGCTAACCAAACTGACGCCCTTTGAAACTAAATAATTTACAGTAGATTCGTCAGGGCTATTAGGTCCTGTAATGGCAACATTGATTGAGTTTGGTTTTAGTTTTGCAGCAGCAACTAAATCATCCCAGGTTTTGAAGGGGCTGTCATAGTTTGTGAAGAGCCCTGAAGGCTGGCGAATCATCACTGCTAAGGGTGTCACATCACTATATGTGAAGGTTGATTTTGGAAAAGCATCTAAAGAAAGCGTATCGCCAGTCAGGACTCCAATTGAGTAGCCTTTCGATCCATTTTGAATCATTTTGGTTATGCCAATACTACCGGTTGCCCCTGGAACATTCAGAACGGTAAATGTAGTTTTTAAATCAGTTTCCAGCCATCTTGCAGCCATTCTTCCCATGACGTCCGCTCCACCTCCAGGCCCCCAAGGAACAATTAACTCGATTGGGCCTGCTGGATAAACTTCTTGAGCGTGTACAGGATTGATAGGTAATAGTGAAATGAGGGGCAATACAAGGGCATAAATGCTTTTTCTGAAATTGTTCATCATGGTGCTCCTTCGGTTTTATGCTACTTTCAAAAGAAATTTTCCTAAAGTTGCTCGAGACTCAAGCAATTCATGGACTTTTTGGATTTCGGATAGCTGATATACGTCATGAATAGAGACGCGTAACTTTCCGTTTGAGATTAGAGAGAAAATTTCACTCATTCTCTGGTTAATAACTTCAGCATTTGGAATGTAGTCTGCCAAATGTGGGCGCGTAAAGTAAATGGAGCCTGCTTCAGCTAAAGCTAGGGGTGCAATACCTGATACTTGACCGGAACTTGCCCCAAACATAACGCATAAACCTCTTTTTTGGAGGCATCGAATGCTTCTATCAATAGTGTCTTTGCCAACAGAATCAAACACGACATTGACTCCCTGGTTTTCAGTAATTCTCATTACCTCTTTCTGAAAATCTAACTCGCGGTAGAGGATGGTGTGATCAGCCCCTAGTTTTTTAGCAATCTCTGCCTTTTCTTCACTGCCTACAGTAGTGATTACAGTGGCACCTTTGAGCTTGGCTAGTTGTATTGCAAGCTGACCTACTCCACCAGCGCCCGCATGAATCAAGCAGGAGTCATTATTTTTTAGAGCGTATGCTGAATTAGTCAGGTAGTGTGCCGTTAAGCCTTGAAGCATTAATGCTGCAGTATCATTGCTATTAACAGTTTGGGGGATTTTGACGAGTCTCCATGCAGGTACTGCAGCATATTCTGCATAGCTTCCTCTAGAGAGGCAATAAGCAACACGCTCTCCTAATTTGAATCCCTCAACATTTTTGCCAAGCGCATGGATTATCCCAGCGCCCTCCATACCAACAGTCATAGGCAACGGCGTTTGATAAGTATGGGATTTTGCATATGAGCCATTGCGCATATACACATCCATATAATTGATTCCAGAGTACTCTATTTTAACGATTACCTCATTTTCCTCAGGGGCTGGTATAGGAATATTTTTTTCTAGTAATTTATCTGGCCCACCGAATTCATCAATTTGGATTGCTCGCATTTTTTCCTCGATCAGTAGTACTGCTTAGTTGAAATTTGGAACTGATTTATCAAATTTAGGTCAATATTTGGTAGGTAAGAGGGTTCAAGTGAGATGCAGCCATCTTTGAATTGGAGGGGATTTTGTAGGATGGAGGAGACTGGCTTTAGAAAGCCATTCATTTCACCAGCATTAGTAATATAGGTACGCGCAGCTAGCGCTTCCATCCAACAACCAATCTCCCCAGCAACACCATTCCCAAGAACGGGCTTCATTCCAAGATTGGATATGAGGGAAAGAGCATCGGTTAATTTTTTATAAGAGCCAAATTTCATTAGCTTCACCTTGATATAGGTAGCTATATTCAAATCTGCTGCCCTTTGAATATCTTCTAGTCCATAAATTGATTCATCGAGCATCATTGGGACATTTGCGATTTTTGAAATTACCAACGCTGAATCCCAGTCATCCGCATGACAAGGCTGTTCAAATAGCTCTATTCCGACTGGATCTAGCAGCTCAATAAAGCGAATCGCCTCAGATCTCGAGTAGCCTTGGTTGCCATCGAGCCGAATTTTTGCCCGCTGCTTTAAGACTCTTTGAACATTCTTCACTTTCAAGCTATCTTTCTCTACATCAAACCCAACTTTAACCTTGAGGGTATTGAATCCGCTGGATATCAGGCGCTCAATTTCAAGCTCAAGATCCTCGAGACTTTCAGAATTAACTACCCCAAGTATAGGTACTGATGCAAAGGACTTAGTGCTAAATGAACTTCTTTGCTTGGCAAACTCAATTGCTGAAGCAAGAGCAGTAACTGTAAAAGGATCACTCGCTAAATATTGATCAAGAAGTTGTTGATTTGACTCATCAGATTGCGTTACCAAATCTTTTGCGAGTACCTGAATTAAATCCCAGCTACCCTCGATAGTCTCCGGCGTATAACCAGTCAGAATGGTTGCTTCACCCAATCCTTGATTCCCATCGGCATCAATAACGCTGGCGATCAATGTATCGAAATGGGTTACGGGGCCAAAAGCCAGTTTATAGGGCACCTTTAACGGTAGCTCAAGCCGATAGAGTGTGATGGATTCGAGAGATTTCATTCCAATTCATCTTAGCTACTTTGAACTGGCTTGACAATTAGCGCTTTCCCACCAATTCAGAACTTAAAATAGGCTAAGCATCTGTTTTTATTGGGTTATTTTTTGATCATGACTTGGTGCTGGGGTTACAATTGGACAATAAGTCATATATATGAATTTTTACTTTTTAGTTAGCAATGGGTAATGGTTAAAACAGCTGAATTCGCATACAAGAGGGTTAAGTACTCCATCACAGAATTGCTACGTCAAAATAAGTGGCGCCATAATCAAGCTATACCAAGCGAACCTATCTTGGCCGCACGCTATCTGGTGAGTATTGGAACAATTCGGCGGGCAATCAATGAATTGGTTGCTGAAAATATCTTGGTAAGAGAGCAGGGCAGAGGCACATTTGTTGTTAGCCATACTCCAGATTACATGCTCAACGTATTTTTTAGGATTGAGAGCTCTGAGGGGGTGCGTGAACTGCCTAATTCAAAACTCCTTTCCTTTGAAAAAATACGGGCAACTCAATTTATTGCAAAAAAACTGGCAATTAAGCTCAATGAAAAAGTTTACAAAGTAAAAACCCTGCTTAGCTTTGGGTATCAGCCAGCTATAGTCGATGAAATCTATTTATCTGAGAAAATGTTTCCTAACTTGAATGAAAGTTTTTTTTCAGATAGAAATGAAACGCTTTATGGTTTATTTCAGAGGGTATATGGCATCACCGTTTTAAATATTAGCGAAACAATAGAAGCAATTCCTGGCAATAGCGACATATCAAAACTACTGAAGCTAAAAATGACTATACCTATCTTATGCGTCAAAAGAGTTGCTTACGCCTATAAAGGAAAGCCTGTTGATATGCGTATCCGCTATATCCATTCTCGCAAATATCGTTACTTTAATAATTTAGGTGGAGGGTAGGATCATCAAAATGCAATTGATTGGTTCGCTCACGAGTCCATTTTCAAGAAAAGTAAGAATTTGCTTGATTGAGAAAGGAGTTCCTTACACCTTACTTCTTGAAGATGGTTGGGATGTTAATACCAAGCTGCATGAAATTAATCCGCTAGGCAAAATACCTTGTCTAGTTCCGCTTGATGGGCGCCCTATATTCGATTCATCTGTTATAGCTAACTATATTGATGGTTTGAGTAGCATCAATCCATTGCTTCCTCAATTAAGCCTAGATAAAGCCCGCGTAAGGACTTTTGAGGCTTTGGCTGATGGGCTTTTAGATGCGGCCATTTTGGCTCGCCGCGAAAAAATATCTAGGCACTCAGCGGTGCAAAGTGAGAAGTGGATTGAGAGGCAGATCAGTAAAGTGCAAGCATCTTTGCAGTATTTGTCTAACTCAATAGGGGCTTCAGGGTATTGCTATTTAAATACCTTCACGATCGCAGATATCGCCGTAGCTTGTGCATTAGATTGGTTGGAATTTCGCCTACCTGAAATCACATGGCGTACTGATTATCCCAATTTAGAGATTTATTTTTCTCGCTTAAGCTTAAGATCATCTTTTCTATTAACGGACCCACGTAAACCTAATGTATTAGCTTGAAAAGTTTTCTGAGAAGCTCTAATGCTCTTAGATGATCTTTATGATACCCTTTGATAGTACAAATTCTGAGGGTGGTTCGCTTCCGCAAAGAACATCCATCTTTCTGCTAATAGCCCAAAGTAATGCATCAACAAGGCAAGTGCTATTTGGACAATGCTCGGCGAATTCATAGAAAAAGCTAGCAAGATCATCGGACCTATATAAGCCATTAATAAAATGATTTTTCGAATATTGCTAATGACCCGATCAGTTTTGTGATGGAAGAATTCTCGCGTATTAAAGCTACCACCCATGAAACCCATAGAGGTTTGTCGAATGTTGTTGCCCTTAATACCTGTAGCAGAAGCCAGATTGGATTTCGGTTTTAACTTTTGATTGCGACGCCAAATCCATAGCTTGAGATTGAGGGCGATAAATAGCAATATAAAGTTGAGGGCTGAGATAAGGCCAACACCGAAAGGAGCACCTGGATCATTCCAAAGCATGAGAAGAAATTCCAGTAGCAATCCACCTGAGGTCAATCCTAGCAGGATGAAGTTACTGAGAGTGGAAGGATGTGACCATTCTTGAATAAAACGAATGCATTGGTAAATCTTGGCAGTGCAGATCCATAGGGCCAGTATGCTGATCAGCAGTATTGCCCAGATCCACGCTGGCACTATTCCAGTGGCTACAAAAAAGAAAGTCATTGCTGTCATCAACATGACTGCTGGTAAAGCGATCACTTCCCTAGAGAGCCAAGAGGTACGCCACATCATTGCGGCACGCCAAGCACGCTCTGGATGTCCTAAATGAAAAAATGAAGCTACCAAGCCTAATGTCAGCAATATGAAGCTAACCGGTAAGGCTAACATTAAGAGAAACGGTGCGGATAAGACAGGAGCTTCAATATTTAAAAGAGCAATGAAAAATAATAGTCCTTGTGCCATTCCCGCTAGAGTTGTAAAAAAGATAATTGAAAATTGTGGACGCATTATTTGTCATTCCTTGCAGCGTCAATCGTTTCCATGATCGAGCGAGGTAAGTAGTGATTGGCGGGTTGGGTTTCCCATTCAGGCATCAAGGCATAACCTCCGCGCTCTTCAATCGCTTTACTCGCTTCTGACTCGGGATCATGCACATCACCAAAAATACGGGCACTCGTTGGGCATGCAAGAACACAAGCAGGCTTACGCTCTGATTCAGGCAAGGTTTCACTATAAATTCGATCTACGCACAGAGTGCACTTTGTCATGACTTGGCGTTCTTCGTCTAGTTCACGCGCTCCGTAAGGACATGCCCAAGAACAATAGCTACAGCCAATACATTTATCGTAATCAACCAAGACGATGCCATCTTCTTTGCGCTTATAGCTTGCCCCTGTTGGGCAGACTGGCACACAGGGGGGCTCTTCGCAATGCAAACATGATTTTGGAAAGTGCACTGTTTGAGTGTTGGGAAAAGATCCTGCTTCATACGTTTGTACGCGGTTAAAGAAAGTGCCACTTGGATTAGCCCCATAGGCATTCAGGTCTGTTAGTGGTCCTGCAGAGCCTTGGGTATTCCATTCTTTACAAGAAGTCACGCATGCATGGCAGCCTACACAGACATTGAGATCAATAACTAAGGCGAGTTGTTTATTGACGCTCACTTATTTGCCTCCTTTTTGAGGGACATTCCAGGTACTTCATATGCTTTTACCTGAGGCCATGTTTCCAGAGGCTCTTCTTCTCCAGCTGGGGCTAATTTAACTCGAACGTCATACCATCCTGCTTGGCCGGTAATCGGATCAGAGTTACTCACTTTGAATCCTCCCAAGGTTAGCTCTTCAGAAATCAAGTGATTTAATAAGAAACCTTTTTTGGATTCATCTGCATTATCAGTAAGACTCCATGCAGATTCTGCTTTGCCTATTGCGTTCCAGGTCCAGACTGTTCCAGGATCAACGGCTTCTGAATGGCGGGCCATACACTTTACTTTGCCCCATTGAGACTCAATCCACATCCAGGCTCCATCTGCAATACCATGCTCAAGAGCTGTTGCAGTATTGACGTATAAATAGTTATGACTATGTATTTGTCTTAGCCAGGCATTTTGAGAATCCCAGGAGTGGTACATGGCCATGGGGCGCTGAGTAATGGCATTCAATGTAAATTTACTGAGATCAGTTACTTCATCTTCAAGTGGTGGATACCAAAATGGCAGCGGATCAAAATATTTATAGATCCGATCTTTCAGATGGGCAGGCGGTTGAGCCCCGGGACGTTTCCCAGTAGCAGCCAATCTAAATCTTTGCAAGATATCTGAATAGATCGCAATCATGATGGGATCATTTTTTTGTCTTAGTGCATTTTCTTTAGAAAAGTCTAAATATCCCTTATTCCAATTGCGCATGTATTGATGTTCAGGTGGCATGTGGTACTGGTGTACGCAGTTATTCTCTGCATACTTTTGCCACTGGTTGGGATTGGGTTCGCCTTTGAGGGCTTTCTCACCATCCTTGCCGCGCCATCCGGAGAGAAATCCAATACCTGAATCGGGACCAGTCTGAAAGCGAGTAATAAAGTCAGGATAGTCTTTAAATTTACGTTCGCCTTCTGGTGTCGTAAATGCTGGAAACTTCAAGCGAGAGGCGAGTTCAATCAAGACTTCTTGGAATGGCTTGCATTCACCCAAAGGCTCAAGAACTGGAATTCGTACTGAATCGACTGGACCATCAAATTCTGAAATAGGACGATCTAACATGCTCATCACGTCGTGACGCTCTAGATACGTAGTGTCTGGCAATACGAGATCAGCAAAGTCCACCATTTCTGACTGGAAAGCATCACATACGACTAAGAATGGGATCTTAAATTCGCCATCAGCATTCTTAGAATTCAGATGTTCGCGTACTTCCATCGTATTCATAGTTGAATTCCATGACATATTGGCCATGAAAATCATCAGCGTATCAATCGAGTAGGGGTCACCTTTCACTGCATTAGTAATAACGTTGTGCATCAAGCCATGGGCAGCTAAGGGATGCTCCCAAGAGTAGGCCTTATCAATGCGTAATGGATTACCTTGCGAATCTAGCGCTAAATCTTCTGGTTGTGTTGGCCAGCCTAAAGGTGGTTTAGCTAAGGGTGTATTGGGCTTAATATCATTTTCAGATGATGGAGGCTTTGCATTGGGTGGCACCTGTCTTGGATAAGGTGCTTTATGTCTGAAGCCTCCTGGGCGATCAATCGTTCCTAATAAAGACATCAATACTGCTAAGCCACGAGTGGTTTGAAACCCATTTGAGTGAGCAGAGAGCCCACGCATGGCATGAAATGCAACAGGCCTTCCCGTTACCGAATCATGTTTTTCTCCCCAGGAATCTGTCCAGGAAATGGGAAGTTCAAACTCTTGACCGAAAGCAGTATCTGCAATTTCTAGTGCAAGTTTGCGTATTCTTGCTACAGGGATGCTGGTAATTGCTGACGCCCACTCTGGAGTAGTTTCGCTGACTTGTCGTTTGAGTAATTCAAATGCAGGGACCACTTTCTTCCCTTGATGTGGACCGGGGCCCATCGTGTATTCACCAAGTAATACCGGTGATGTCCCTTGCTTAAAGCAGGGCTGTGCGCTTTGAGTCTTTTCATCCCAAATGTATTTGTTATGGGGTAAGTCTAAGTTGATAGGATCTGAATCTGGATCATATAAAAACAATCCTTCTTCTGCGCCAGAATCCATGCAAACTAGTTGTGCTGAATTACTGAAACGTTTTAAGAAAGGCGCATCGTACTTCTCAAGGCGAATAAGTTCATGCATGAGCGCCATAAAAAGAGCGCCATCAGTGCCGGGTTTAATCGGAATCCACTCATCTGCAATTGCTGAATATCCAGTTCTGACTGGGTTGATCGAGATAAAGCGGCCGCCTGCTCTTTTGAATTTGGATAAGGCAATCTTCATTGGATTGCTGTGATGATCTTCAGCGGTGCCGATCATGACAAATAGTTTTGCACGTTCTAAATCGGGGCCGCCAAATTCCCAAAAGCTTCCCCCAATGGTGTAGATCATTCCTGCAGCCATATTGACCGAGCAAAATCCCCCGTGAGCAGCATAATTGGGTGTCCCGAATTGGCGAGCGAATAAACCGGTTAAGGCTTGCATTTGATCTCGCCCAGTAAAGAGTGCAAACTTTTTAGGATCGGTAGCGCGTATGTGGCCGAGACGTTTAGTCAAAATTTCAAATGCTCTATCCCAGCTAATAGGCTCAAACTCCCCATCTCCACGATTGCTACCCGCTTTTCTCAATAGGGGTTGAGTAATGCGGGCAGGGGATTTTTGCTTCATGATTCCAGAAGCCCCTTTGGCACAAATGACGCCTTGGTTTAGTGGGTGTTCTGGATTGCCATCAATATAGACAAGCTCGCCATCGCGAAGGTGCGCGCGGATACCGCATCGGCATGCACACATGTAACAAGTTGTTTTCTTAATTTCCGTTACGGAACCTTGTTTCTTAATGGGATCATGCACCGGATCATTTGAAAAGATTTTGAACATAGGTTTACTTATTTATTGAGGTTGTTTAGCAAGCAAAATAGCCATCGCAGTAGATGCCACTCTTGAAAATACAGAGTCTGATCGCGATGTGAGAATGATGGGAACTTGAGCTCCTAAAATAGTTCCAGCACACTCTGCCCCAGCCATATAGACTAAAGACTTGTAAAGAATATTACCTACTTGTAAATCAGGAACTAAGAGTAGGTCAGGGTCACCCGCAACATTTGAATGAATTCCCTTTGTTGTGGCGGAGTCGATTGAAATAGCATTATCGAATCCAAAGGGTCCTTCGATCATTGTTGAGGGATGAATTGGGTTTGCGGCATGAATATCTACAATCTCTTTTGCATCGGTTGTGGCTTGCATGGTTGGATTAACTACTTCCGTAGCGGCAATGATGGCAACCTTTACATCTGCCACTCCCAACTTATTAAGCGCTTCAAGGCTGCTCTTCAAAATCTGTATTTTTTGAGATGCATTGGGTGCAATGTTCACTACACAATCACTGATGCCTAGCAACTTCGGATAACGTTCTAGTTCGAATAAGAATAAATGACTCGTTCTGCGATCAGTTCTTAATCCATCGCGCTTTACTATAGGGCCCATCAGATCTTCGGTGTGTAATGATCCTTTCATCAGAACTGCTAGCTTGCCCTCCTTCACCATTTCTACTGCTTTCTTGGTGGCAAGAATCGGATCATTGGGAGTATCAACAATTTCAATTCCACTTAAGGAAAGTTTTTCCTTGGCTGCTAATTCCAAAATGAGGTCTTTGGGCCCAATCAAAATTGGAGTGCACAACTGTCTTTTGATTAAGTCAAAGACCGTTTCAAGCGCAGGCGAACTTAGTGGGTAAACGACGCCTAAAGGAATATCGCTTTTAGCATCCTGAATCATTTTTTCTAATAAGGGATATTTATCCATGAGGTTTGCCTGAAGGGTTTACCGTTATCAGATGGAATTAGGATAGGGTTTGAGATATGCGAGCAGAAGCTTCTTTGAGCTTTGGAATATGTTCCATGGCTTGATTTAAGGGTAGTCTTGCGGTTGCCGCATGAACCGCGATGGCCGCTACTACATCTCCAACAGCATCTCGGACAGGAACTGCAACGCATGAGACGCCCAGAACGTATTCTTCATTATCAATGGCATATCCAGTGCTGACGATCCGCTCAAGCTCAGACTCAAGAAGGTCGCGATCAGTAATTGTTCTATGGGTAAATTGCTCGAGCGGTAAATTGTCTAAAAGCTTAGCGCGCTCCTCAGGTGTTTTGAACGCCAGCAATAGCTTGCCGCTAGCACTGCAATGTGGAGGCAGTACAGTGCCTGGTGGCAGATGTAGGCGTAAGGCCCAATTAGCTTCAACACGATCTAAATAAAACAGCTCACCACGTTTAAGAACGGCTAAATTGCAGGTTTCCCCTAGATCAGCAACCAATTTTCTTAAGATGCTATGCCGAATCGCAGAAACAGTGTCATGCGTCAAAGTTGCCATTGCCAGACTGGATAAGCGATCACCGGGTGCATAAGTACGACCACCAGGTTCTCTAGCCACAAGTCCAGCTTCTTCAAAAATGGCTAGGGTGCGATGCAGAGATGCTTTTGGCATACCCGTAATTTGCATGAGTTGCGCTAAAGTTGCGGGCTGCTGAAGAGCAGCCAAAGCCTCTAAGATGACAATGCCTTTGAGCATTGACGAATTTTCATTAGCACCATCTTTTTTAATGATGTCTAGCTGATCGTTATTATCAATTTCAAGCATAAGTAGCAAATCTCAAGAATTGTGTCATTTTGTTCATTCTAATAGAACATATTGGCAATATCCAGAGAAAATGTTAGTATTTTTACTTGTACGAAACAACTTGTTCCGTTTAGTGGGATTAGTTATCGGATCTAGACTTCCCAATAAGAGCTAATATAAGCTCATGGAGTGTGCTTCAAACAGGAGATAAGGTATGCGTAGAAGTAATCTATTAGTAACCGTACTAACTATAACTATGGGCTTACTTGGTTTTGCTCAATTAGCCGGCGCCCAATCATGGCCCACTAAGCCAATTAAATTTGTTGTGCCATACCCACCTGGGGGTGGAACTGACGTGATCGCGCGCATTATGCAGGAGCCGCTAGGACAGGCCTTAGGTCAGCAGATTATTATTGATAACCGTGGTGGTGCAGGCGGCTCTATTGGCACAGACATTGTTGCAAAGTCACCTGCGGATGGTTATACAGTCTTATTCACCCTGTCTTCTCACACAATTAACCCTGCAATCTTTCCAAAGCTGGCATTCGATACGGAAAAGGATTTTTTGCCAGTTTCATTGGTAGCCTCATTGCCGCAGATATTAGTTACCAATCCTGACTTCCCAGCCAAAACGGTGAAGGAGGTCATTGATATGGCTAAAGCAAAACCTGATTCAATTTCTTATGCATCCGTTGGAAATGGATCGCCAGGACATTTGGCTGGTGCGATGATGGCCGGTTCTGCAGGGGTATCTATGACACATATTCCTTATCGCGGCGGTGGCCCGGCTGTTACTGACGTCATGGCAGGTCAAGTACCTCTCCTATGGGTTTCTATTCCTGCGGCAGCAAACTTTATCAAGGCAGGTAAGTTACGTGCTTTGGCAGTTTCTACTCTCAAACGCTCTCCTATTTTTCCTGACGTGCCTACGATGGCCGAGCTAGGATTCAAAGATTACGAGGTTGACTCTTGGTACGCGATGTTTGTTCCCGCAAAAACACCACAGCCTATTATTGATACGCTCTACAAGGCAACTATCAAAGCGCTGGCAGACCCAGCAGTAAAAGAAAAGTTATTAGGTCAAGGGGCAGAGGCAGTGGGTAGCACGCCAGCACAACTTGGAGCAATTGTTAAAAGTGAGATTGTGAAATGGAAAAAAGTAACGAAAGATGCTGCTATTAAAGCAGAATAAATGAAGCGTTTTAACCAATTGAAATCATTAACTAAGTACAAGATATGACACCAGTAGAGAGTATTGTTGAAAGAGGACGCATAGCTCAGCAAAAGTATGAGCAATATACGCAAGCACAAGTGAACTTAGTGGTGGAGGCTGTTGCTTGGGCTATCTTAGAGCCAAAACGAAATCAAGAGTTGGCTGAACTTGCAGTGAAAGATACTGGGCTTGGTGATGTTGCTGATAAGTTTAAGAAGAACTTTAGAAAAACCCTTGGCCTGATTCGTGATTTAAGTACAGCTAAAACCGTTGGTGTTATTTCTGAGGATTTGCAGACAGGCCTCACTGAATATGCGCGTCCAGTAGGAGTGGTTGCTGCGATCACTCCTTCAACTAATCCAGGCGCCACTCCCATTAATAAAATTCTCAATGCTTTGAAATGTCGTAATGCGGTGATTGTTGGCCCATCCCCCAAAGGGTATTCAACTTGTGCGCGATTGTTAGAGTTCGTTCATCAACAATTAGATTTGGTAAATGCACCTCGTGATCTAGTGCAGATGTTGCCATTCCCCATTACAAAAGATTCCACCAATGAGTTAATGCGTTTATCGGATTTGGTGGTAGCTACTGGTTCGCAAGCCAATATTCGTGCTGCCTATAGTTGTGGTACTCCTGCGTTTGGGGTGGGCGCGGGCAATGTGCTGGCCATCATTGATGAGCATGCTGACTTAGATGGGGCTGCAGCAAAAATTACACAGTCTAAAATTTTTGATAATGCGACAAGCTGTTCTAGTGAGAATGGTGTGGTGATTTGTACTGATGTTTATGCACCGGCACTTCAGGCGCTAGAGAATGCTGGTGGAGTGATGTTAGATGCTGCAGATAAAAAACGTCTTGAGGAAGTCATGTTTCAGGGTGGCAAGTTGACTTCAACTTTGACGGCCCAGTACCCATCAGTTATTGCAGAGCGTGCACAATTAAAAAACCCAAAGGCAAA
>Ga0194047_10000569_pt1 | contig 24648 bp, 21 predicted proteins | sample JunL225m_MetaG_2_FD_160070 | JGI IMG/M metagenome (GOLD analysis project Ga0194047, IMG submission 160070) | Anoxic zone freshwater microbial communities from boreal shield lake in IISD Experimental Lakes Area, Ontario, Canada - Jun2016-L221-5m | ecosystem: Environmental > Aquatic > Freshwater... | reverse complement strand
GTTATTTTATGGATAAACTAGTTGACCATTTGTTTATTTTTGAAGGAGATGGTGTGATTCGTGATTATCCAGGCAATTATACTCAATTTAGAATCTTGGAAAAAAGCAAGCAAAGCTATGCATCTGTTAGTTCTGACATTACCACACATGCTATACCAGTCAAAGAAGAAACTGTAAAAGTAACGAATGAAAAAAAACAAGCGGAGAAGTTGGTTAGTGAGAAGATGACTTACAAAGAAAAATTAGAATTGGACACCTTGTCTAAAAACATACCTGAATTAGAAAAGCAAAAAGAAGTTTTGTTGGTTCAATTGAATGAACCCAATTTGGATTATAAATTAATCACATCTCTTAGTGACGATTTATCAAAAATCAATCTAGCATTAGAAACTGCAGAAATAAGATGGCTGGAATTAAGTGAAAAAGCAATTTAGTTGAAAAAAATGAGGCCTGCGCCTGCTAAAAATGAGGCCTAGGTATTTATACTTTTATTTTCATTGGTTTTAAATTGTAGTCGAATTAAACTACATATATATGAAACCAATTGAAAGACTACAAGTCTATTTGCAATTCAGATCTATTTCTCCACATTCCTTTGAGAAAAAGATTGGCCTATCCAACGGGTATTTTTCTAAGCAATTAAGAAATTTAGGTTCAGTAGGCTCTGACATCTTAATTAAAATTGACGAAAAGTATCCAGAACTCAACATTGTATGGGTACTCACTGGTCAAGGTCAAATGATCACACCCAGCACAGATTATTCTAATAATAGTCATTTAATGCAAGTAGATGAGTACTTAAATAAGTATGAAGTGGAAAACAAGAAATTAAAAAACTTAGAATCAGATTTAGAAAAATTGCAAGTAGTGATAAAAGACAAGGATAAAATAATTTCTTTGTATGAAGTAATCGCCAACAATAAATTAGGGGTTAGTCCTGATAATTTTGAAGAGGAATCTAGTGCCTTTGGATAATGATAGTTTATTAAAAAGGAGCTACTTTATTGGTAGCTCCTTTTTTGTATTGGTTCAAGTATCAATTTTATTCTGCGTAAGAAGCAACAGGTTCGCAAGTGCAAATTAAGTTACGATCACCATGGGTGTTGTTGACCCTTGCAACCGTAGGCCAGAATTTATTTTGTTGAACATAATACAATGGGAAGGCAGCTTCTTGTCTGGTATAAGCATGTGTCCAATCATTGGCGCAAATTACTTTTTGCGTATGGGGTGCATTCTTTAATGGATTGTCCAATTTATCGAGGGTGCCTTTTTCAATGGCTTTTATTTCGTCATGAATGGCTATTAAAGCATCACAAAAACGATCTAATTCTGCCTTGTCTTCACTTTCAGTAGGCTCAATCATAATGGTACCTGCCACTGGAAAACTTACAGTAGGCGCATGAAATCCATAATCAATTAAACGCTTCGCTACATCTTCTGCTTCAATACCAGCACTTGCTTTAAATGGTCTTAGGTCTATAATAAATTCATGTGCACAAGTACCATTTTTGCCAGCATACAATACCGTATAATTTTTTTCCAATCTTGCTTTCATATAATTCGCATTCAAGATGGCATAAGCCGTAGACAATTGCAATCCAGTGGCACCCAACATTTTGATGTAAGCATAACTTATTAATAAAATGCTTGCTGAGCCAATAGGAGCGGCACTTACTGCCCCTATTTTATTATTTTCATGAACATGTCCTGGTAAAAAAGGAGCCAATTTATTGTTCACGCAAATTGGTCCCATGCCTGGGCCGCCACCACCATGTGGAATGGCAAATGTTTTGTGTAAATTCAAATGACAAACATCTGCACCAATGGCTCCAGGACTTGTTAAACCAACTTGAGCATTCATATTGGCGCCATCCATGTATACCAATCCGCCATATTCATGTATGGTGGCACAGATATCCATAATGGTTTCTTCAAATACGCCATGGGTAGAAGGATAAGTGATCATCAATCCACCTAAATTATCTTTATGTAAGGTGGCTTTTTCTAGTAAATCTTTCATGTCAATATTTCCCGCTGCATCACAAGCCACTACAATTACTTTGAATCCAGCCATTACAGCACTAGCAGGATTGGTGCCATGCGCACTAATTGGAATTAATACAATATTTCTATGAGCTTGTTGATGGTGTTGATGGTAAGCGCGAATGGTTAACAAGCCTGCGTACTCACCTTGGGCCCCACTATTGGGTTGTAAGCTACAAGCAGTAAAGCCGGTAGTCTCACATAAGTAAATACTTAATTCTTTTGCAATTTCTTGATACCCCTTTGTTTGACTAATTGGTGCAAATGGATGTAAACCACCAAATGCTGGCCAACTAACAGGAATCATTTCTGTAGCAGCATTTAATTTCATGGTGCAACTGCCTAAACTAATCATGCTTGTATTTAAAGACAAATCTTTATTTTCTAATTGTTTGATGTAACGCATCATTTGTGTTTCACTATGATGCACGTTAAATACTGGATGTTGTAAATAAGTAGATGTTCTTTGTAAGTCTTTTGGAATGGCTGCTTGTTCACTGGCTTTTCCACTGGCTTTTTTACCAGTTACTTTTTCAAATATGCCTACGATGGCAGCAATGTCTTTTGAAGAAGTAATTTCGTCAAGCGTAATGCTAATGGTTCCATCATTGAAGTATCTAAAATTGATATTTTCGGATAAGGCAATTTTACTTACTGCAGTAGCATCCACGCCACTAATATGAAGTGTATCAAAATAATGTTGATTCAATTGCGCAATACCTAAACTTTTTAATTGTGCATCTAAGCTTTGTGCTAAACCATGAATGGTCATTGCAATTTTTTTAATGCCCACTGGACCATGGTATACTGCGTACATGACTGCCATATTTGCAAGTAAAGCTTGTGCAGTACAAATATTGGAAGTTGCTTTTTCTCTTTTAATGTGCTGCTCTCTGGTTTGTAAAGCCATTCTTAAAGCACGATTGCCTTGAGCATCTACACTCACACCAATCAATCTTCCGGGCATACCTCTTTTGAACTCATCTTTAGTGGCAAAATAAGCTGCATGTGGTCCGCCAAAACCCATGGGCACACCAAAGCGTTGTGTGTTGCCTACTGCAACATCAGCATTCAATTCGCCTGGGCTTTTTAATAAACTTAACGCTAAAATATCAGCTACTAAAATCACCAAACCGCCTGCACCATGTACTTGATCAATAAACTTTGTATAATCCTCAATACTTCCTGTATTGTTTGGGTATTGTAAAATGGCGCCAAAAAATTGAGCATCAATTTGGGTGGATGTGTAATCGGCTTCTACCACTTGAATGTTGATAGGATTAGCACGTGTTGCCAATACATCTTTTGTCTGCGGGAAAATGGCGCTGTCTACAAAAAATTTTGGTTGCGAAATGGTATCGCCTTTGTTGACATGATTAAAAATCATCGCCATAGCTTCGGCTGCTGCAGTAGCTTCATCTAATAAAGAGGCATTGGCAATGGGCAATCCCGTTAAATCACAAACCATGGTTTGAAAATTCAATAAACTTTCTAATCTGCCTTGTGCAATTTCTGCTTGATAAGGCGTGTATTGAGTATACCAGCCTGGGTTTTCAAAAATATTTCTAAGAATAACACTGGGTGTTTTGGTTCCATAATAACCTTGACCAATAAAATTGGTAGCTACAATATTTTTATCTGCAATTGATTTTAAAGATTGTAACATATCAAATTCCGATAAGCCCTCTGGAATTTGCATGGCTTTCTTAGAACGAATAATATTGGGTACTGTTTTTTCAATGAGTTCATCTATTGATTTTACACCAATGGTGTCTAACATTTTTTGCGTGTCTTGGGCGTTGGGGCCAATATGTCTTTTGATAAATTCTGCTCCGTTTGTATTCAATTGCAACATAAATAGGGTAGTTTAAAAATGGATACAAAGATACAAAAAAACTACCCCTATTTGGAAGTCAATTGGGGTTATGGGGAAAGCTTGTGGATGAGGGCTAAATAGTTTATATTTGAGCTACTATTATGGCCTTATCTATTGAACAATTATACGAATTACCCGCTCCGGAGACGCTTAAAAAGTTTCAAAATTTTTTAAAAAGAGTAGACAAGCGAAAGATATTAAAGCAATTGCCAGCTTTGCATGAAGCGGCTTTTGAAAAAATCAACTGTTTGGAATGTGCCCGTTGCTGCAAAAATTATTCTCCCAGATTTAAAATGCCCGATATTAAAAGAATTAGCAAGTACTTAAGAATCAAAGAAACTGCTTTTATAGACACTTATTTATCCATGGATCAGGAAGGTGATTATGTAGCCAATACTAAACCCTGTCCTTTTTTAGGCGGGGACAATGCTTGCAGTATTTACGAGCATCGTCCTAGCGATTGCCAAAGATTTCCTTATACCGATGAAGATGTTTTTTTTAAGCGCATTCCCATTACAATGAAAAATGTTGAGTTCTGTCCAATCGTGCATGATGTAATGAATGGATTGTTAGCGGCTCCTTAGTAGTTCAATAAAAATTTAGTATTCCATTTTCCTTAAAGAAGGAGCTTTGAACCAAGTAGTGCAAACCACAATAATGGTCATAGCGCCGCCAAAAACTACCGAAGGAATCACACCCAATAATTTTGCAGCCACGCCACTTTCGAATTGACCAAATTCATTACTACTGTTAATGAACATGGAATTAACGCTCATGACCCTGCCGCGCATATGATCGGGGGTTTTGAGTTGCACAATGGTACCTCTTACAATCATGCTAAATCCGTCTAAAATACCACTAATCAATAAGGCAGCGAACGACAGCCAGAATAATTTGGACAAGGCAAATACAATGATGCACAATCCAAATCCACCCACAGTTAGTAATAATTTTTTGCCTTGTGTTTTATGGACTGGAAATAAAGTAATCGCAAATATAATTAATATGGCGCCTATGTCCGAAGCAGCATTCAACCAACCAAACCCAATTGGGCCTACTTTTAAAATGTCCACAGCATATACAGGAATCATGGCTACTGCGCCACCAAAAAGTACAGCAAATAAATCTAAGGAAAGGGCGCCCAATAATTCTTTAGTTGTAAATACAAATCGTAAACCTTCTTTTACACTCTCCATTGTTTTTTGATTCACAATTAAATCGACATGGGGTGGTTTGGGTTTTATTTTTGAAATAAAAATATAGCCCAGGGTAACCAATGCCACCACCGTAATCAAAGCGCCGGTATGTCCAAATCCTGCAATAATAAATCCAACAATGGCATGTCCAAGTATGGATGCTGTTAACCAAATACCCTGACTCCAAGTAGTTGCATTTTGTAATAAATCTTTTGGCATGATATTGCCCACAATGGTCCCAAAACTCGGCCCAGTAAAGGATCTGATGATACCAGTGCAAAACACAATAAAATAAATACAAATTGCCAGTAAGAGTGATTTATGTGCTGCAAAATTACTAGAGACGTCTGCTTTATCATTATATATTGACAAGCACAATAAGATAATAGTACAAATCCAATACAAGCTCACGCCTCTTAAAATCAATTTTCTTTTTTCGCTGATGTCGATGACATGGCCGGCATACAATGCAAGGGATACTGCCGGAATTACTTCGGCCAGTCCAATTAATCCAATGGCAAAGGGGGCATTGGTTAATTCGTAAATCCACCAGCCTACCAAAGTACCCATCATTCTGAGCCCCATGATAAATAAAAATCGCCCCAGCATTAAGTGGCTAAATTCTTTAATTCTCAGTGATGCAAAAGGGTCTGGCTTTATTGTGGTGACGTTGCGCTCCATTAAATAAAGTTAAGGCAAACTGTAATAATGTTGCCCATCTTCAAGTTTTTTTTCTAAAGCATCTGTAACTACCTTAAAATGAGCTTCATTGTATAAGAAATCGGCATTCACAGCATCAATAAAAATTGTCTTGATATGGTGTTGCTTGATATAACTGGTATACGTCTCTTGAATTTTAAACAAATATTCGTCTGGGATGGCTTGTTCAAATTTTCTATTTCTTTTTTTGATATTGCTTTGCAGTTTATTTACAGGGGCATGTAAATAAATTAATATATCGGGGGGAGTGAGTTGTTGATAAAAAACATCAAACATTTTCTGATACAATCTAAATTCTTCTTCGGGCAAATTCACTTTTGCAAACAACAAACATTTGGTAAATAAATAATCTGAAACAGTAATCTCCTGAAACAAATCATTGTTTTTTATAAGCTCTTGTTGTTGTTTAAAACGTTCTGCTAGAAAAAATAATTCTAAAGGAAAAGCGTATTGTTTTGGGTTCTCGTAAAATTTAGTTAAAAAAGGGTTTTCGGCGAACTCTTCTAATACCAATTTGGCATTATAATGCTTTGATAAAAGTTGTGATAAGGTTGTCTTACCCGCTCCAATATTCCCCTCAATTGCTATATAATGATGCTTCATATTCTTATTCATACTTCGTTCCAAATATAGGCAGGAGGTAGTTTAAAAATTAATTTTTTTTTGCACAAGGCAATCGTCAGTGCATTCTGCTAATAACATTGTATTGCTTTTATGAAAAACTGGGTGAATAAAATCAGGGGCAATTTCTACCAATGGGATGAGTACAAAATTTCTTTTGTACATACTTGGGTGTGGAATGATTAAATTTTCGGAGACCAATACTTCGTTGTTAAAATAAATAACATCCATATCAATAGTCCTTGGGCCCATGTGGATGGCTCTTTTACGGCCTAATTTATTTTCAATGGTTAAAAGTGTTTGCAATAGTTCATTGGCATTTAGCAGGGTATTGACAAACAATGCTTGATTTAAAAATGCGGGTTGTTCAGTAAATCCCCAGGCTGCAGTTTCATAGATGGCAGAAGTTTTTTCAATGGTTCCTACCTGCATACGAATGCTATTGATGGCCTCATTTAAGTTTGCCAATCGGTCGCCCATATTGCCGCCTATCAAGAGGTATGCTTTGTTCATAGAAGGATACTGAAAGTAGCCCAAATATCCATAATTTTACAGCGTAACCCTATTTTAGAAGCCTCTATTTTGGGAAAACTAAAAAATCAATTACCATCTTACATGAAAATTTTTTTCAAAACCTTTTTTGCCTCTTTATTGGCATTGTTCATTTTTAGTGTTTTAGGCTTTTTAATTATTTTAGGTATCGCCGGAAGTTTTTCAAAAGAAGAACAAAAGACCATCGATCCCAATTCGGTTTTAGTACTGGACGTTTCAGAAAACTTTTTAGAACAAACAAAATCAGATCCATTATCAGAAATTATCAATAAAAAGAAAGGGAAAGTTCCCAGCTTATCAGAATTGATTGGCTTGATTAAAAATGCAAAAAAAGATTCTACTATAAAAGGCATCTACATTAAATGTGAACAAAACCCAAATGGGTATGCTAGTACTGAGGAAATTAGAAAGGCATTGGTCGATTTTAGAACTTCCAATAAATTTATCATTGCCTATGGTGAAACCATTACACAAAAAGGGTATTGGATTGGGAATGTGGCCGATCAAATTTATACGCATCCACAAGGTGGCTTAGAGTTTAATGGTTTTAGCTATGAGACTATGTTTTTAAAAGGTCTGTTGGATAAATTGGAAATCAAGCCAGAAGTATTTTATGCCGGAAAATTTAAAAGTGCGACGGAACCTTTTAGATATGCGCAAATGTCGGATGCCAATAAATTGCAAACGGGCATTTGGTTAAATGCTTTGTACAATAGCTTTTTAGAAGGCACAGCGGATAAAAGAAAAATAGAAGTAGCTACATTAAAATCTATAGCCAATGAGGGGAAGATTCAAAATGCCAATGATGCACTAACATACAATTTAGTAGATGGTTTAATGTATGATGATCAGGTTAAGAAATTGATCGCAAAAAAATTGCATGTTCAAAAAGATCAAAATATATCTTTTGTAAATATGACAGATTATGCAGCTTCAGTGGCCATAAGAGGTTCAGGAGCTGGCAAGATTGCAGTTGTGTATGCTGATGGAGACATTGAAATGGGTAGGGATCAAAAAAATGCCATTGCAAGTGATGACTATCGTGCTTTATTACAGAAATTAAGAAACGATGCTACCATAAGTGCAGTTGTTTTAAGAGTCAATTCTCCTGGAGGAAGTTCTTTGGCAAGTGATATTATTTGGAGAGAAATTGATTTGTTAAAAAAAGAGAAGCCGGTGATTGTCAGTATGGGTAATTATGCTGCATCCGGAGGTTATTATATATCATGTGGAGCAGATGTTATTTATGCTGATGCCAATACCATTACAGGATCTATTGGTGTTTTCTCAGTAATCCCGAATGTAGAGCTCTTTATGAAAAATAAATTGGGTATTACATTTGACAGAGTCAAGACTGCACAATATGCCGATATGCCTTCTGCAACCCGGACTTTAAATGCAACTGAACAAAGATTCATGCAGGCTAATGTGGACAGTGTATACAATGCTTTTAAATCTAGAGTTGCCATTGGGCGAAAAAAATCGGTAACTTATATTGACTCTATTGCTCAAGGTCGTGTTTGGATTGGTGCCGATGCAGTAAAAGTAGGTTTGGTAGACAAAATTGGCTCATTGAATGATGCCATTGCAGCAGCATCTAGCATGGCGCATTTAAAGGGGTTCAGTATTAAATCCTTTCCAGAAAGTAAATCTTTTATTGAAGAATTCATTAATGGGTATGAGAACACTATAAAAGTAAAAGCCATTCAAGAAGAAATTGGGGTTACCCAATGGCAAACCTTACAACAAGTAAAAAGCATTCAGCAAATGATGGGTCAACCTCAAGCACGAATGCCTATCTTTGTGGTGAATCATCCATAAAACTATGCGTCCATATAGTCAAATTACAGCCATGTTGTCGATTACAAAAGCTAGCCTTCGCGCTACTTTTAGAAGTCCGTCAGCCGTTGTATTTAGTTTTGTATTTCCCTTAATTTTTATCTTGGTATTTGGGTTTTTAAGTACGGGCAGCAATATTAATGTGAATGTGGTGATGGATAAAAAATCGGACACCACCAATGCATTGTATGCAGCTATTAAAAATATACCTGGTTTAAACTTTGTAGAAGCCAATGAGGAGAAAATTAAAAGTGAATTGTCTAAAGGACGCATTACGGCAATATTGTCTATTCAAAAGACAAGGAATGCCACTGCACCTTACATCATTAATTTAACCAGTTCTGCTGCTGCAAATCCTCAGAACATTCAGTTGGTAAAATCAATTTTAAATTCGGTGATTGGCAAAATCAACCAAACTGCATTTCCAAATTCACCCACTATGGCCGTGGTCAACAATACAGTGCAACAAGTGCCTGGACGCATTTATCGAACCATTGATTTTATATTGCCTGGACAAATGGGATTTTCCTTATTAAGTGCTGGTGTATTTGGGGTAGCCTTTTTATTTTTTAATTTAAGACAACAATTGGTCCTAAAAAGATTTTATGCAACACCCATTCGAAGATTGTACATTATTTTAGGTGAGGCATTGAGTAGGGTATTGTTTCAATTAATTACAGCTGTTGTGATTATTGGAATTGGTCATTTTGCATTTAAATTTACCTTGGTCAATGGCTGGGTTACTTTTGCAAGCATCATGGCTTTAAGTTTTATTGCATTGATATTGTTTATGGGATTTGGATTTATTGTAAGTGGAGTTGCCAAAAACGAAAGTACCATTCCTCCTTTGGCTAATATCATAACCCTTCCTCAGTTTTTATTAGCAGGTACTTTTTTCTCTATTGATAATTTCCCGGCCTGGATGCAACCTTTTTGTAGAATACTACCTTTGACGCATTTTAACAATGCCATGCGTAATATATCTTTTGAAGGTATGGGCTTTTTGGCTTCTTGGCCAGATATTTCCATTTTATTAATATGGATTGTAGTGGTGTATGCCGTTGCGTTCAAAATTTTTAAATGGGAATAATGCGATTCATTAAATTGATTTTAATTAGTGTTGTTGTATTAAGCTTATTGGTTACAGGCATCTCGCTTTTATTTCCCTCTACAGTGATTGCTTCTAGGGCAATTGAAATAAATACAACACCTGATAAGATTGATTATTTTGTTTCCGATTTAAATCATTGGCAGGATTGGATGAGTGATTGGAAAGAAAATAAAGTAAGACTCGAAAAAAATACTGCTTATATAGGCACCCAAACCATTCAGTTTTTAAGTAAAACCAATCATTCTGTGTTGTATCGGTGGGTGGCTACTGGACAAAGCCCTTATTTAGTTCAATTTGAATGGACGCAATTAAAAGACAGTAGTTATGTTGTACATTGGTCTTTCGAACAAAAAGTAAAATGGTATCCTTGGGAAAAATTCCAAACTTTACTGAACGATAAATTATTGGGCTCTAAAATGGAATTGGAATTGCAAAATTTACAAGCAGCCATCAATCAAAAATCTGCTCTTTAGTTGATCGCTTCAAAATCGTTTCTATTTATTGCTTTTCTTGACGTATCAAATATTCCACATTTCTTTTTATTCCTTTTAATTTTGATCTTAACAAAGGAGAATTTTTGAAGCGTGCTTTAAAAGTGGTTTCTTCTATTTCTAGCCAATGTGTTTTATTCATTTGCAATAAATATTGCAAGGGTTTGAATTGGGCTTCATGATGGGGTTTGCTGAATCTATTCCAAGGACATACATCTTGACACACGTCACAACCAAATGTCCAATCTTTATAATTTCTATCGGTATCAATTTCCATTTTTTTTAATTCAATGGTAAAATAACTAATGCAATGATTGGCTTCGATGGTTTTGTTGGGTAGGATGGCTTGTGTTGGGCAGGCCTCAATACATTTTGTACAAGTGCCACATAAATCTTTTATACTGGGCTGGTCGTAATGCAATGGAACATCAATAATTAATGTTGCAATGAAAAAAAAGGAACCTGCTTGCGGTCGAATCAAATTTCCATTTTTACCAATCCAGCCTGCACCTACCAATTGGGCCCAAGATCTTTCTAAAACAGGTGCTGAATCTACAAAGCCTCTGCCTTCTATTGGCCCTATTTTTTTTCTATAAATTTCAAGCAATGCATGCAATTGATTTCTGATTACTTCGTGGTAATCTTCTCCCCAAGCATATTTTGCAATTTTTGTATCCTGTTTTTCGGCCATTTGAAAAGCAGCTTCATTTGGGTAATAATTTTTTAAAAAGGTGATCACCGATTTGGCACCTGGAACCAATTTGCGTGGATCAATTCTTAAGTCAAAATTTTTCTTCATGTAATCCATGTCACCATGAAATCCTTTTGCCAACCATTTTTCAAGACGCTTCGCATCTTCGGTAAGCTCTTTAGCTGGTGCAATGCCACAAAAATCGAATCCCATTTTTAGGGCTTCGGTTTTAATGAATTCAGTATTTGAAAATTCGTTCAATGAGTTAATTGCTAAGAGGTTTGTTTATAAATTTATTCTGTAAAAATAGCAGAAAAACCTTGTTGTAACTGACTTTAATGCCGTTTTGGTTACTTTTTTATGACAATCTAACGGATATCATAGATTGGCGCTGCTTTTGAACCTACCTTGTTATAAATACCTTAACCATGAATTTAAGTCAATATACTATTAAAGCACAAGAGGTCATTCAAGCAGCACAACAAATGGCCTACAATAATAAAGATGCAGCCATTGAAACCATCCATTTGTTAAAAGCAATTTTAGCGGATAAAGACAGTTCCACCGAATTTTTATTAAAGAAGAACAATTTGAATCCTTTATTGATTCAACAAAAAGTAGACGCTGTTTTGCCTACGATGCCCAAGCAATTGAATGGTGAGCCCGCTTCAAATTTAAGTCGGGATTTGAACAGCGTTTTATTGAAAGCAAATGGAATACTCAAAACTTTTGGAGATGAGTTTGTGACAGTTGAACTTTTATTGATAGCCATTTTGCAAGTAAATGATGCAGCGTCAAAAATTTTAAAAGATGCAGGGCTTACCGAAAAAGGATTAGTGACTGCCATCAAAGAATTAAGAAAAGGAGAAACTGTTCAATCGGCAACGCAAGAAACACAATTTCAAGCATTGTCTAAATATGCAAAAAATTTAAACGATTTAGCCAATAAAGGGAAGTTGGATCCAGTAATTGGTCGTGACGAAGAAATAAGAAGAACCTTACACATCCTTTCCAGAAGAAGCAAAAACAATCCCATTTTAGTTGGGGAGCCAGGTGTTGGAAAAACAGCTATAGCTGAAGGTTTGGCCATGAGAATTGTGAACGGAGATGTTCCGGATAATTTAAAAAGTAAAATCATTTTTGCTCTGGACATGGGGCAATTGATTGCCGGTGCTAAATACAAGGGAGAGTTTGAAGAAAGATTAAAAGGCGTAGTGAAAGAAGTAGCCGATAGCGACGGGGAAATTATTTTGTTTATTGATGAGATACATACATTGGTTGGAGCAGGTGGTGGTGAAGGTGCCATGGACGCGGCCAATATCTTAAAACCCGCATTGGCAAGAGGAGAATTAAGGGCCATTGGTGCTACAACTTTAAATGAGTATCAAAAGTTTTTTGAAAAAGACAAAGCATTAGAGCGTCGTTTCCAAAAAGTGATGATTGATGAGCCATCTAAAGAAGATGCTATTTCTATTTTAAGAGGTTTAAAGGAGAGATATGAAACACATCATCATGTGCGCATTAAAGACGAAGCCATTATAGCTGCAGTAGAATTATCAAGCAGGTACATAACCGATCGTTTTTTGCCAGACAAGGCGATTGATTTGATTGATGAAAGTGCGGCTAAGTTAAGATTGGAAATGAATTCCATGCCAGAAGAACTAGATACCTTGATTAGACAAATCCGTCAATTAGAAATTGAAAGAGAAGCCATTAAAAGAGAAAACAATCCAGAACAATTAAAAGCTTTGAATATTGAAATAAGTAATTTGACTGTTCAACAAGATACTTTAAAAGCAAAATGGTCCGAAGAAAAAGAAGTGGTAGATAAAGTACAAAATACAAAAGCTGAAATTGAAAAATTAAAACAAGAAGCAGAGATTGCCGAAAGAAATGGAGACTATGGTAAAGTAGCAGAAATTAGATATGGCAAAGTGAAAGACCAAGAAACTAAATTGTCGGAATGGAGCAAGCAATTGCAACTTATGGGTGAACATGGAAAAAGATTAATGAAGGAAGAAGTAGACGCAGAAGATATTGCAGAAAATGTGGCCAAAGCTACGGGCATTCCTGTAAGTAAAATGTTGCAGTCGGATAAGGACAAGCTGTTGAATTTAGAAACCGAATTACACCACAGAGTGGTGGGGCAAGAGGAAGCCATTAGTGCAGTTTCTGATGCCATACGTAGAAGCAGAGCGGGTTTACAGGATCCTAAAAAACCCATTGGCTCTTTTATTTTCTTAGGAACTACTGGAGTAGGTAAAACAGAATTGGCCAAGGCCTTAGCGAATTATTTATTTGATGACGATTCCATGATGACGCGGATTGATATGAGTGAATATCAAGAAAAGCATTCCGTATCTCGTTTGGTAGGAGCCCCTCCGGGTTATGTGGGTTATGACGAAGGCGGACAATTAACCGAATCGGTAAGAAGGAAACCTTATAGTGTTGTATTGTTGGATGAAATTGAAAAAGCACATCCCGATGTTTGGAATATTTTATTGCAAGTATTAGACGATGGACATTTGACCGACAACAAAGGCCGGACAGTGAATTTTAAAAACACCATTATTATTATGACCAGCAATATTGGTAGTCATTTAATTCAAGAAGCTTTTGAAGGGGTAACTGAAAAAAATGTTGAAGAAAAAACTGAACAATCAAAATTAGAAGTCATGGCTTTGTTGAAACAAACCATTCGACCAGAATTTTTGAATAGAGTAGATGAGATTATCATGTTCTCGCCATTGTTACAAAAACAAATGGCTGCCATTGTAAAAATTCAATTGAATAATTTAAAAACATTGGTTGCAGAAACGGGCCTTAATGTGGAATTTACTCCTTATTTAGTAGATTATTTATCCGAACAAGGTTTTGATATGCAGTTTGGGGCAAGGCCATTAAAAAGACTCATTCAAAAAATGGTCGTAAATGAATTTAGCAAGAAAATATTAAGTGGTGAGATTGATAAGACAAAAAAAATATTGATAGATATTTTTGATGGGCTAGTAGTTTTTAGAAATGAGGCTTAAAAATAGGTAATACTGAATAATTGGATTGCTTAATAAACAAGGAGCTAATAATTTTTGTTAGCTCCTTCTTTATTAAGTCCCGTTTGTCCCTGTTTTGAAATATAGGCTAGGACTTGTATATTTGAAAGCAGATTCATTAAAATCTTTATCAAACAATGGCTAGTAACAAACAAGCAGCAGTAGGCTTTATCTTTGCAACTATTTTATTGGATGTAATTGGGCTTGGTATCATCATACCTGTGGTGCCTCAGTTGTTACAGCATTTATTGCATATTGCAGACAGGTCAAACATCAGTGCTATTTCAAGACCAGCCATGTATTTGACTTTTATATATGCTTCTATGCAATTCGTATTTGCCCCCATCTTAGGAAGTTTGAGTGATCATTATGGACGCCGTCCTATTTTACTTTTTTCTTTATTAGGTTTTGGTTTGGATTATATTTTTTTAGCATTCGCACCTACTATTGGTTGGTTATTTGTAGGAAGAATGATTTCAGGCATTACAGGTGCAAGCATTACTACAGCGGCTGCTTATATGGCAGATATTAGTGATGAAAAAACGCGCGCTAAAAACTTTGGAATGATTGGAGCTGCTTTTGGTATTGGATTTATTATTGGTCCTTTGTTAGGAGGTTTATTGGGAGAGATAGGACCTAGGATACCCTTTCTAGTAGCAGCAGGCTTAGCTTTAATAAATGCCTTGTATGGTTATTTTATTTTACCAGAGTCATTAGACAAAGAACATAGAAGAGCCTTTGATATTAAAAGAGCCAATCCTATTGCTTCTTTAAAAAATTTAAATAAGTATCCTGCAGTATTTGGGCTAATTATTTCTTTGTTGTTTATATATCTCGCATCTCATTCTGTGCAAAGCAATTGGAGTTTTGCCAATATCAGCAAATTTGGTTGGACGCCTAAAATGATTGGTATTTCATTGGGCATCATTGGTTTATTGGTTGGATTGGTGCAAGGCGTTTTAATTCGTTTTATCAATCCTAAATTAGGCAATGAAAAAAGTGTTTATTACGGAATAATCTTATACGCAATTGGCTTAGTATTATTTGCATTTGCTTCTCAAACCTGGATGATGTTTTTATTTTTAGTGCCTTATTGTTTAGGAGGAATTTCAGGGCCTGCCTTACAAGCTTTAATATCTTCTCATGTGCCTAAAAATCAACAAGGCGAATTACAAGGTTCATTAACAGGCTTACAAAGTTTAACCTCTATAGTGGGTCCATCCATGATGATTGGACTTACTTCTTATTTTTCCATTAAGAACGATCCAAATCATATCTATTTTCCTGGGGCTGCATTTTTATTAGGGGCCTTTTTTATGCTTTTAAGTGCCATAGTAGCTTATTGGGTGTTAAAACATGATACAAGCCCAGTAAAGGCCTAGAATCTTTCCTTATAATCCCTTACTGTTGTTATATTTGTGGCTAAATTAATAGGTATCATGAGTACGCCCACAATGACAACATTAAATGAAACAGCAAATTTTATTAAAGCTAAAATAAATGCCACAGCAACCACGGCTATAATTTTAGGCAGCGGCTTGGGCAATCTTTCTAAAGAAATACAAATTGAATTTTCTATTGCTTACAGTGAAATACCAAATTTCCCTTTAAGTACTGTGCAAGGGCACAAAGGCCGATTAATTTTAGGCAAATTGAACGGGGTGAATGTTTGGGTGATGGAAGGGCGCTTTCATTTTTACGAAGGCTATTTGGCTGAGCAGGTGGTATTTCCTATCCGCGTTTTAAAATTATTAGGTGTTCAAAATTTATTATTGTCAAATGCAGCAGGTGGAGTGAATCCAAATTTTAAAGTAGGAGATTTGATGATGATCAATGATCATATTAGTTTGTTTACCATCAATCCCTTATTAGGAAAAAATGAAGAAGCCTTGGGAACACGTTTCCCAGACATGAGTGAACCTTATACCAATGAGTTTATAGTAAAAGCAAAAAAAATTGCTACTGCAAATAATATCAAATTGCACGAAGGGGTGTATGTAGGGGTTACAGGACCTACATTTGAAACAAAAGCAGAATACAAATTGATTAAATATGTAGGCGGAGATGTCGTAGGAATGAGTACTGTTCAAGAAACCATTGCTGCTGTGCATTGTGGCATGAAGGTATTTGCTATCAGTGTAGTGACCGATTTAGGCATTAGAGAGGACAATAATGTAATTACCCATGAAGAAGTATTGGCTGCTGCCCATGCTGCCGAACCAAAATTGACAATTATTTTTAGTGAGTTGCTAAAAGAAATTGCTTAAACAACAAAGCATGTCTTTTGTGAAAACAATTTTATGGGCTTCTTTTTTAATGATCTTGATGCATTCGTCATTGCATGCACAACAACCTGGAGCCATGGTTAGACCTGGCAAATCCAATTCTGGCGGTGCTTCTGATTCACTACAAAAGAGAGATCAAAATGCAGATTCCATTACAATTTTTTATAAGCTTTACAGTAGCAATATTGCACAAAAATTAGATTCAAGTATCAACGACTTCTTTGTGCATTATCCATTGCCCTATACGACTTATAATCTTGGTAATTTAGGTACTGCTTCAAAATCTTATTTGTTTGATCCCATTCAAAAGGGCGGCTTTGATGCCGGGTTTCATGCCTATGATCGTTATTTCTATTCATTAGAAGGCACCCCGTTTTATCAAACCACTCGGCCTTATACCGACTTTGGTTATTTATTAGGAGGAAAAGGGGAGCAGTTGGTCGAAGTAAAGCATACGCAAAATAAAACGCAACAATTAAATTTTTCATTTGAATATCGATTTAGCAATTCTCCAGGGAATTTAAAAAATCAAAATGCGAATTTGAACAACATGCGAATCACAGCGCATTTTCAATCAAAGCGCAAACAATATGAATCGTATTGGGTGATGCTGAATAATAAAGCGGCTTCTTCCGAAAATGGAGGCTTGGTAAAAGCTTCTTTATTGGATAGTTTGTCATTAAACAATCCTTATGAATTAGAAACTAGATTGGGTGTAAGTGGAATTGCTTTTTCCAATCCCTTCAATACCTCAATTGCTACAGGCAACACCTATAAATCCAATACTTTATTATGGCGCCAGTCTTATGATTTAGGACAAAAAGATTCTATTGTAAAAGATACGATTGTCATTCATTTATTTTATCCTCGATTAAGATTTCAAAATGAAATAAAATATGAAAGCAGTGAGTTTTCATTTATTGACAATGCGCCTACAGCATCTAATTATGCTCAATATTTTAATTACAATATAGGTGCCAATACACTTGTGAAATTTGTGGATGCATGGAGCGTTTTAACCAACGAATTGAGTATAATAAGTTATCCTGAAAAAAACAATGCCAATCAGTTTTTGCAATTTGGTCAGGGCTATACCAATTTAAATACCACTTTGACCAATCAGAAAGCTTGGAACAATTATGATATTTATGGATTTGGGGTATATAAAAATAAAACAAGAAATCAACTATGGGATTTGTCCCTGGCAGGAAAATTGTATTTGAATGGTTACCATGCTGGAGATTACGATGCGCAATTTTATTTATCTAGGGTGCTTTCAACACATGGAAATTATTTAAAACTTTCCTTTCAAAACAGCAATCGAACTCCTTCTGCAAATTATTTAGGGATTACACAATATCCAATAAGCTCCTTAAATAATATACAAAAAGAAAACATCATCAATGCCAGTGGGGAAACGGGTAATAATAAAAGTGGTTGGAAGTTGGCTGCCAATTATGAACTCATTAATAATTATCATTATTTTTCATCGGGCTATCAACCTGCTGTATATGGTTCGGTATTTAGCTACATCCGAGCGCAAGCAAGCAATAAATTTAAATTAAGTACTTATTTTAATTGGTACAATGAGATGAATGTTCAATTGGTGGATCAATCAGCCCCAGTGCATTTGCCTTTATTGTTAACCAGGCAAAGAGTGGCTTTTGAAGGTAATTTCTACAAAAACTTATTCTTATCTACTGGCTTTGAATTTATTTATCATACCGATTATAAAGCAGACGATTACATGCCTTTGACCGGGCAGTTTTATGTTCAAAACGATTATACTTTAAGCAACCGACCCACGGCCAATGCTTTTTTGAATTTCATGATCAAGCGTTTTAGAGGCTATGTGCGCTTAGAGAACATCAATACGGTTTTCCTAACTAGCCCATCTTTAGGCAATAGTTATAATTTCACTGCTAGGAATTACCCTGGAACTGGGGGTTGGTTTAGGGTAGGTATTTGGTGGAATTTTATCAATTAAGCGAACTTGGGTCATTGCTTTGGCTAATGAAAGTAGGCTCCATTTTAACAGAAAATTTTCGATTTATTCAAATTAGTGAGTACCTTTGAAGTAATGAAAAAGGTGCTTACTATATTTTTATTTTTATTATATACCGTTTCTAGCATTGGAGCAACAGTAACTTCACATGCTTGTGCAGGTAAGGTAAAAACATGCAAATGCGGTAAGCCTGCCAAAAAAGATCTTTGTTGTACCACAAAGACCACTTATTTAAAGTCTCAAGACAATCATCAGTTTCAAGTAAGTAATAACACAATTACTAAGAAAATAAATCTTAGTATTGAAAAGACTACTTATATAAATAATTCAATTACTGAATTGGTATTGAACAGAAAGACGCTTGTTTTAAAAAAGTCTATAATTGACACAGGGCAACCCATCTACGAATTCATCTGCGTTTATTTAATTTGATTTATTAGCATCTAAGTGCAAAAGCTATATGGCTTATTGTGCTAAATAGTAATGCGTCTAAAATGATTAGACATTGCTATGGAGGGATATGATTCAAAAATTATTAAAAATTACATAATGAAAAATTTTATATTATTAGTGGGATGCATGTTCATCTCTACTTTTTTATTACAAGCACAAAATACAACTCAAATAAAAGTGGCAGGCAATTGTGCGATGTGTAAAGGACATATTGAGAAAGCGGCTAAAAATGCGGGTGCGGCAAGTGCAGATTGGGATAAAGTGGCTAAAGTTTTAAAAGTAACATTCGATGCCAATAAAACTTCAACTGATAAAATTGAAGATGCGGTAGCAGCAGCTGGTTATGATACAGAGCATAAAGTGGCCAGTACTATTGCTTATAATAAATTGGATGAGTGTTGTCAATACGATAGAACGAGTAAAACTGCTGTTGCTGAGAATGCCAGCTGTTGTAAGCCAGGCGCAAGTTGCTGCGCAGATGGAGTAGCCTGCAAAAAAGGAATGTCTAGCGACAACAAAGAAATGGCTTGTTGTAAAAAAGATGCCAAATGTTGTAAAGATGGGGCTTGTTGTAAATAATTGCTAAGATTATAAAATCATCATTGGTTATTTTATTTACGTTTGAATGAAATAGCTGGTGATGATTTAATTTTTCCTTTATTTGATTGTCCTATTTCCGCTCACTAAATGGGGATGGAGCTTTCAAAAAATAAATTTAAACCATATTCAATGAAATATTTTGCAATACTTATTTTTTTCTTTTTAAGTTTAAGTGCCACTGCGCAGGTGCAGTCGGTTGAACTGGTGGCCAGTGGGCTTACTTGTTCAATGTGTTCCAAAGCCATTTTCAAGTCATTGTCTCAATTAGATTTCGTAGCAGATGTGAAAGTAGATATTGAAAAGTCAAGTTATATTTTAACCTTTAAATCACCTGAGCAAGTTAAAATAGAGCAAATTAGAGAAGCTGTATATGATGCTGGATTTGCTATTGAAACCATGCAAATGACAGCAAATTTTCCTAAGCGTAAAGCAATCGATGAAGAAGTAGTTGTTTTATCGGGTTATCAATTTAAATGGAAATTATCGAACGTAAAAGATATAGCGCAACCTCAAAAAGTTACAATAGTCAATAAAGAGATACTGCCAACAGCTGGGTTTTATTATTTAAAATTTTAATTAAAGTATACAAAAATTTTATTGTTTTGTATATCATCATTTCATGAGACGTATAAAAAAAGTAGCTTTTTATATTTTGCTTTTATGCACATCTTTATTTCAATTCAAAGATATAAAAGCGCAGGAGTTGTTTGTCAATGCAGAGCCTGCCAGTATCATGCCAGCCAGGTCGATTATGATTAAGCAATCCTATGCTACCATGACTGGCAAAGAAAATGATAATAATTTTAAAACCCAATTGGAATTTAGTTTGTCCAAGAATTGGATGACCCATTTGGGTACCAATTATAAATCTTGGGAATGGTATACCCAATATCGTTTTTATAGTAAAGATGCTGTCTATGAACACCTAAGAATGGCTTTATTTTTCAGAGCCATATATGCCGCTTCCAATGCAATACATACCAACTCAATTTTATTAGAGGGACAAGAATCTGTTCTTCATTCTGGGTTAATTATTACGCAATTAAAACACAAATGGGCTAGTTCTTTAACCATTGGGGCTTTGGTAAAACAAGATGCTTTGGCTGCAAACGGGCAAGCAGGCTTTCAATACAGTTTTTCCAATGGACTCTTGTTGTATCCAAAAAAGTATACCTCTTATGGTCAAACCAATGTAAACTTTTATATAGAATTGATTGGGCAAACCTTATTTTCAGATAAAGCGCATTATTTAGATGTAGCACCGGCCATTCAGTTTATTTTCAATAGTCAATCCAAAGTAAATATAAGTTATCAATTGCCTTTGATTAATGAAAGCAATAGATTAACAACGCATACAGCTGCACTGAGTTGGGATTGTCTTTTTTTTAACGCCTTACCCAAACACAAGAAAAAATCGTAGGTTTATTTGTGGGTCCAATTAATCCTTCTCCCCACATAACATTTTACATTTAGGTCATTCGAACTTTCTGTTAGCCCTTTGCCTATGCCAAAATTAAATTCATACATTGGGTGTAAGAATAGATCTAGTACCAAATACAATTGATGTTCTTGATTGGGTAATTTATAAGGGCTGAATAATTTTCCGGTATTGCCATAATATTCAAATCCAATATTGGCTTTTGGGGAACTTGCATAAGCGTATTTAAAATTTGGCTCAAACAAGGTTTCTTTATTGGTAAAAGAAACACCCATGCTTGGATTGAAAGACCAATAATGATCTCCTATGGTTTTGTCAAAAATGGGTCTGATTTCTGCGCCCCAATCCAATTCATTGCTTAAGGGGTCTTTATCAAATCCAAGTTCCGTGGATAAACTTACACCTACTGGCCAGCTCCACTCTTCAGGGGCTTTAATTCTTGGTCGAATATGCGAACCTGTGTATTGTAATTTTCCATTCAGGTTATAGGTAAAAATATAAAAGCCCAATTCGGCGTCTTTTGAAAGGCCAGTTGTCACCTCTAATGTTTGTAAAAATGGGTGGTAATTGGTGTTAAATTTCGGACCTGCAAAAGTATAATTAGTATGCAATTCAATCATCGTAGTGTACTTAGGCGTTGTAGCAGCACCGTATACCTGAATTTCACCTGCGTCCTGCGCCAATAAACTTTGGCTAATTAAAATACAACCGCATAGAAGCAATAGATTAATAAGGCGCACTGTTTTTTTATGAAATTCCATATTTGCTATTTTGACTACAAAACTAATGTTTTAGTTTCTTTTTAGGCACTAAGTTATTTGTATTAAAGTTTTTCAAAATAAGCCAAACTGCCGCCCACCCATTGCTTATTTTTATTAAAATCTACACCTATCATTTTCCCTTTGCTTAATCTTGCTAAGTTTAAAGTAGCGATATAGGCTTGTTTGGTTTCATCCCAAAAATAAAACAGTCTAATTTCGGCTTTGGCTGGGCCAGAAGGGGTTTCAATGCATTCGGCATATTGTACTTTTTCTTGTAAAATCCATTGCTTCGATTTTTTTAATGTTTCTATATCGCCAGGTTGGATGTCAATAATAACACCTTGCCCTGCAAAAGAAAAAAGAGGTTTTAAAATATAATCTTTTAAATTTTCAGGTATTGATTTTAATTCTTGAACAAATTGTGTTTTTGGAATATGCGGGTGATTCAAAAAAGGGAGTAAAAATTTACTTATTCTATAAAAATGATTGGGGTGGGTAACCCAACTCACCTCTAAATCGCTTAATAATATTTTCCCTTTTTCTTGAATGTCATTAGATTGTTTTTTTAATTCATCCATCACCACTCTATTGTATATACGCTCTATTTTTATGGGGGATCCATTGCTAATGTAAAATAGTTCTCTTCCTTTTTGTATTAATTCAGTGATGCACACGATGGGGATGCCCAAATATTTTTCAGTACAATAAAAATCAATCCTGGTTTTTTGTTGATGCGGAAACAATTCAAGCAATACCGTGTGTTCGCCTTTAGTACCCAAAATCACTTTTTTCAAATGTGCCAAATAGCTTGCTTGGGTATAGCCATTTAAAAAAGGACTGAAATCATCTGGCAAATGATACGTATTGGCTAAAGCTTGTTCTTGCAGTACTTCGAAAGCAAATAGAGAAGGGAATCCTTGGAGTTCAATTAATTTAGGAACAAAATTATTTTTTTCATCTAAAGCAATTGCAAAATCCATAACGATGCAGTTAGGATACGCTGTTTCGTTTGGACTGAAGGGTTGATTTGATAAGGAGGGCGCTGTATTTTTTTTATAGTCAGCACCTAGAATTTGTTGATTGACATAATTGCCCAATTCAAGCATAGTAACTGTAAATGCAGTATCTATAAAAATAGGCGTTTCGGCAATTCTAAAGTCTAAGGAATTGGGGAAGCTTTTTTCTATAATAGAAAGATAGTCTTGGTATTTTTCCTGGGTAAATGAAGCATTGAATTTTTGTCTTAAACTTGGAATCATATTAAATGCTTAATGCTGTTGAAATGAAATGGCTGCGTCTAAAAAATTTGGAATAAAATATTCTGAAGTTTTTTGAATTTTTGAAGGATCATCCAAATGCGTCATGGTCTTCTCCCATTTTTCGATACCAAATTCTTCAATGATTTTACTTTTTAAAACGGGCTCATTTAAAAAAACTTGTAAAGCTTCTGGCTCACCCTCGGGGTGAAATTGAACGCCAATCATATTTTCATTAAATCGAATACCCATAATGGCTCTTTCTAATGGAACCTGAGGTCTTATTTTTTCAAGGGCAATTATCGTAGCACCTATATGAGAAAGGGCTTCTTCGTTGGGGGCAGTAATTTGATAGGATCTGCTCTCTAATGCATAAAAAGGTTCATCCAATCCATTAAAAATTGAGTCGGCACACAAAGGGTGTATGGGTAATACGCCAATTTGTCTAGATTTTCTTAAAGTAATGGTGCCTAAATTAAAATGTCTACAAGCCAATTGAAAACTATGACAAATTAAAAATACAGGTTTGTTCAAGTGCATCATTTGTTCCAACCATTGTGTAAATAACTTATCCCAAGTTGCATTTTCAGAATCAATAGGAGAGCCTGGACCGCCCGAAGAAATATAAATATCAAAACTTTTGTCAGGTATTTCGTTGGACTCCCTTAATTTAAAAATGCGATAATCAATATTTAAATCTCTTTTGGCGCTCCATTTTTTTAGGATGTTCACAATACATTCCATGCCCACATTGGTAGTTCCATCATACATATCTATGATGGCAATGGTCAATTTGGGCTTTAGCATTATAGGTAACTTAAATTGGTCTTTGGAGAAAGTGCCAATAAAGTTTCATACATCAATTGAATGGTGTCTACAATGTCTTTTTTGTGAATCATTTCTACCGTGGTATGCATATATCTTAAGGGAATGGAAATTAAAACCGAAGGGCAACCATCATTGGCATAAGCAAAACTATCTGTATCGGTGCCAGTGCTTCTGCTTAAGGTTCTAAATTGTACAGGAATTTTTTTTGCTTTTGCAGTATCCTCTACAATGGCCAATAATTTATTGTGTATGGCAGGGGCATAAGCTAACGAAGGGCCTTTACCACATTGAATATCTCCTTCAATGGCTTTATTAATCATGGGCGTATGTGTATCATGCGTCACATCGGTAATGATGGCAATATTGGGTTTGATTCTTCTAGCAATCATCTCAGCACCACGCAATCCAATCTCTTCTTGAACTGCATTGACAATGTATAAGCCATAAGGCAATTTCTTTTTATTTTCTTTTAACATACGGGCAACTTCTGCAATCATAAATCCACCTACTCTGTTGTCAAATGCACGGCCAATGATGAAATCATGTGCCAATTCATCCATGCCTTCTTGATAAGTTACCACAGCGCCTACATGGATGCCTAATGCTTCTACTTCTTTTTTTGATCTTGCACCACAATCCAAAGTAAGGTTATCAACTTTAGGTTGCGGTTCCTTTTGTTCTGGATTGCTTAAACGGGTATGAATGGCAGGCCATCCAAACACCGCTTTTACAGGACCTTTTTTTCCATGAATCCAAACACGCATCGAAGGCGCAATTTGATGGTCTACACCACCATTTCTTTTTAAATGAATTAAACCTTGATCGTTGATGT
>Ga0194047_10000567_pt1 | contig 24674 bp, 21 predicted proteins | sample JunL225m_MetaG_2_FD_160070 | JGI IMG/M metagenome (GOLD analysis project Ga0194047, IMG submission 160070) | Anoxic zone freshwater microbial communities from boreal shield lake in IISD Experimental Lakes Area, Ontario, Canada - Jun2016-L221-5m | ecosystem: Environmental > Aquatic > Freshwater... | reverse complement strand
GCCAAAAGTCCTATTTTTAAACCCAGGATCGTTAATGGATGCAGCAAAAGCTGAGCTGTATTAAACTGCACAAACGCAAACACTATACCCGCCACAAGCAAGAGAAAAAGCTTAAACCAATCATAACGGAGCGGAAATACTTTGAGGGAATACCATGCCATCACAAGGCACATGACTGCCGTGCCGGCGACGATAGCATAAGCCGCCCCATCCATGCCACTCAACGGGATAAGCCACCAGCAGAAAAGTGCAGTCACCGCCGCACCGGCAAAGGTGACGACGGGCAGGTAACGGGTATTGCCGGTAATAAGAAGTCCTGCGGAGAGATTCGTTGAAATCATGTCAAAGACATAACTCAAAAAAATCCAGGGTAGAATTGAAAGTCCAATCCAGTAACGCGGAGGCAGCAGGTAAAAGCGATCTGAATAGTGGTAACGGACAAGATCAGGGACAAAAAATGTGGCTGCAAGCGCCAGAAACATGGTAAAAAGGGTTGAAATGCTGAGCACATGCTTAAAAAGCCTTTTTGCCTCGGGATCTTTGGCATGTTGCAGAAAAAACGGCTGCCATGCAAAACGGAATACCTGGATAAAAAGCTGCAACACAACGCCAAAAGCCGCAATTCTTCCATAAATGCCAACAATATCAGAAGCCTGATAGCCCTGTCCATAGATTCGTTGAATCTCTGATGGAGGTATGCGGATTAAAATGTTCCTGTCAATCAGATGAATCAGCAGTCCGGCAATCCCTGTCGGCACATAAGGCAAGCCAATACGAAGCATTTCTCTCAACTGGAGTGTTGAAAAAAAAATCCTGAACTGACGAAAAACGGGAATCACCAGCAGCAGACTGATCAGTGACCCAAAAGCCTCTGCAATAAATATCCCCGGCAATCCGACATGAAACGGAACAAGAAGAATAATTGCACTGACAACAACCGCTATTACTCCGACCACCCTTGCTATGGCAAACTGCACTGCTTTTCTCTTCAGGCGAAGTTCTGCAAATGGAATAACCAGCAGAGTATCAATCCATAAAATAAGGGCTGCATACCGAACAAAGATGAAGTCTCCGGCGGAAAGTCCTATAAGTTCGGCAATAAGCGGGGCAAAAAGAGCAATGCTGATCGCAAAAAGCGTTGACGTCACAAAAAGGGTGATGAACGCCGTGGAAAAAAGCTGGGTTTCATCCCTGTCTCGATGTGCCGAATCCGAAACTACCTTGAGATAGGAGGTTTCAAGGCCATAAGAAAACAGAACATTTGCCAGTGCGATATTTGCATAGATAATGGTTTGTACACCATTATCAAACGTGGAGAGTTTGTTGGCATAAAGAGGAACCAGAAGATAATTGAGACTACGGGCAAGAATAGTACTCGAACCGTAAATAACGGTATCTTTGAAAAGAAGCTTTAGCTTTGAGAACATGAAGAAGAAATATCAGAAAAACTTAAACGGTATCATTGTTCATCGTCCCCGGCGTCCCGTCACTCTGAGCGGCAGCACGACGCTGCCGTATTGCCTCCTCATCAATCTGAAATCTGCCATCTTTTTGAATAACAGGAATTCTTGAGATAACGTCACTGAGATGACGCTGGGCTTCCTGCTGCTGCTGCTTGAGTTTTTCAAGTTCTTCCTTATTGAGGCCAACAGGATTATCTTTGTCGATAAGCGAATCCTTGAAGGATTCAATGACCAGATTCTGCTCTTTTTTCATATAGCCCAAAAACTTGCTGAAAAGAAAAACCAGCAGAAAAAAAACCAAAAAAGAAAACCCAAGTAGAGGTACCCAACTCATGAGAAACGGGTTATAATTAGCAAAGAAAATTATATTTCCTCAATTTAGCGGATATTACAGTATATAAAAATAGCAACCGACAATCTTTTCTTTATTGAAGCATCTATTCTGACGACCTATGAGCGCAACATACCAAGGCGGAGACATTACAGAAAATGGAAAGAATATTCTTGAGCAGGAAGCTCAGGCAATTTCAATGATGGCAGAACGGCTTGATAACGCATTTTCGAATGCAGTTGAACTTTTGGCTTCTTGCAAAGGGAAAATCATCATCTCAGGCATGGGGAAATCAGGCATTATCGGTCAGAAAATTGCAGCAACCATGTCGTCAACAGGATCGACCGCCCTTTTCCTTCACCCGGCAGATGCTGCCCATGGAGATCTTGGCATTGTCGACCATAACGACGTAGTTATATGCCTGTCGAAAAGCGGTACAACAGAGGAGATGAATTTCATCATCCCGGCACTCCGGCAGATCGGTGCAAAGATTGTAGCGATGACTGGCAATCAACGCTCTTTTCTTGCTCAAAACGCTGATATCATGCTTGATACCGGTATTGAAAAGGAGGCTTGTCCCTACGATCTGGCGCCCACAACATCAACAACAGCAATGCTGGCAATGGGAGATGCCCTTGCGATTTGTTTGATGCAGCAAAAAAAATTTACACAGAGAGATTTTGCTCTGACACATCCCAAAGGATCCCTCGGACGACGACTGACCGTCAAGGTTACCGATATTATGGCAAAGGATGACGCATTACCTCTCGTCACAGAAAGTGCGTCGGTTACTGACCTTATCCTTGAGATGACCTCGAAGCGATATGGGGTCAGCGCTGTAGTCAATGGTGATGGACGCCTCTGCGGCATATTTACCGATGGTGACCTTCGCCGCCTGGTTCAAAGTGGCAGGGAGTTTCTCTGCCTCAGTGCAGGATCCGTTATGACTGCAAATCCTAAAACCGTGACAACCAGCACCATGGCGAAAGAATGCCTTGATATACTTGAAACCTACCGTATTACCCAGTTGTTGGTCTGCGACAATGAAGAGCGTCCGGTCGGTATAGTGCATATTCACGACCTGGTCACGCTAGGTCTCTAAAAGATTAGAACAAGGTTATAGAGGACTTTTAGTATTTATTTTTACAAGTCCTCTATAAACAATGATATTATTATCTGCCAAGAGCTTTGATCATGGCTTCGCCTATATCAGCCGGGCTGTCAACAACCTTGATGCCCGCTTCTTCCATCGCTCTTATCTTGTCTTCAGCGGTTCCTTTTCCACCGGATACAATTGCACCGGCATGGCCCATACGGCGACCTGGAGGGGCGGTACGTCCGGCAATAAATCCTATGACCGGCTTTTTGAAATAATTCTGGATATACGCTGCAGCTTCTTCCTCTGCGCTTCCGCCAATTTCGCCAATCATCACGAGCCCTTCAGTCTCATCATCTGCAGCAAAGAGCTTGACTGCGTCGATAAACTGGGTGCCAATGATTGGATCTCCACCGATACCGATACAGGTTGACTGACCGAGACCAACCTGGGTAAGCTGGTGTACCGCTTCGTAGGTCAGGGTGCCACTGCGGGAAACAACGCCAATCGTGCCTTTTTTATGGATAAACCCAGGCATAATGCCTACTTTGGCTTCACCTGGAGTAATAACACCCGGACAGTTCGGTCCGATTAGAATAGCTCCTTTCTGCTTGACAAAAGCAAAAGCTTTCATCATATCGTTAACCGGTATCCCTTCGGTAATACAGATGATGACTTTCAGGCCAGCATCAGCAGCCTCCATAATCGCATCGGCTGCAAACGGGGCAGGAACAAAGATAACGGTTACGTTGGCTTCCGCCTTCTCTACGGCTTCGCGTACGGTGTTAAACACCGGTACCGGTCGGCAAAACTTGTCTTTTTCATTGCCATTATAGAGGATATCTCCTTTTCCGGGAGTGACTCCAGCAACGACATTGGTTCCATATTCAAGAATCTGGGAGGTATGAAAAGTACCTTCCGCACCGGTTATCCCCTGCACAAGCAGTCGGGTATCCTTGTTGACTAATACACTCATAGTACAGATTTATTAAAATTAACGCTACGTACTCCAACAAAAATTATAACGAAGGCTGCATACGTTTTGCGATACCAAGCAGCTTTCCCTCTTCAAAAAAATTACAGATCAGATGCATGCCAACAGGAAGGCTGGAACTGTCAAACCCGAGCGGCACACTGATAGCCGGCATACCGACAATACTTGCCGGAACGGTAAAGACATCAGCAAGATACATTTCGAGAGGATCGCCGGTTTTATCACCAATACCAAAAGGTGGAAACGGCGATGTCGGGCCAGCAATAACGTCAACCGTCTCAAGGGCTTCACGGTACCGTTCCTGAAAGACGCGTCTTGTTTGCTGAGCCTTTTTATAATAAGTATCATAGTACCCGGCTGAAAGCACATAAGTACCAAGCATAATCCTGCGCTTGACCTCTCTGCCAAACCCTTCCGTCCTCGAATTCACATACATGGCTGCAAGATCTCCGGAATTATGTGAGCGATAACCGTACCTTCCACCGTCAAAACGGGCGAGGTTTGATGAGGCTTCAGCAGTGACCAGAATATAATAAGCCGCTATAGCATATTTACTATCAGGAAGTGTGATTTCTACAAGTTCAGCTCCCTGATCGCGAAGTTCAAACAGCTTTCCCTTCACCATACTGGCAACATCTGGATTAAGACTCTCGGGGAAATATTCTTTTGGAACACCAATCTTCAATCCCTCAACAGAAATCGTTGCCATTTCAGAAGGGTAATCAGGAACAACATGGGAGGAAGAGGTAGCATCCAGTCCATCTTTGCCTGCCATAACACCAAGCACCAGCGCGGCATCGTCACAATTTCGGGCAAGCACTCCTATCTGATCGAATGAGGAGGCAAAAGCCACAAGTCCATAACGAGAAATTCTTCCGTATGTTGGTTTCAAACCAACAATATTGCAGAAACCTGCTGGCTGCCTGACAGAACCTCCAGTATCCGACCCAAGAGCCACGAGTGCAAGATCATTGGCAACTGCTGCGGCAGACCCCCCCGAGCTCCCGCCGGGCACTCTTTTTTTATCAAAAGGATTAGTAACGTTGCCATAAGCCGAATTTTCATTCGAACTACCCATGGCAAATTCATCCATGTTCGTTTTACCAAGAAAAATAGCATCTTCCTCTTCAAGACGGATTACTGATGTTGCATCAAAAACACTTTCGTAATCATCGAGAATTTTCGAAGCACAAGTAAGTCGCTCACCTTTTATAGCAATATTATCCTTGATTGCCATCGGCATACCGAATAACTTCCCAAGGCGGTGGCCTGCTTTAAGCTTTTGGTCAAGGTTTATGGCCCTTTCCAAAGCATGCTCATAAAACACCGTTATATAGATGTTATCATCGCGGTAATCATCGATACGTTTCAGATAAAAACGCACAACCTCTTCACAGGTTACCTCATGCGAGAGAAGCCTGGAGCGAAGATCTTCGTAACTACTTAATTTCACGTCTTTTGTGAATGATTTTAAGAGAACAGTCTCTGTTACTGGTAATGGTGACTTTCAAAAGAAAAAATACTGATCTCCCCGCACCATTTCCTCACCATGTAAAGTTTGTATAATAAGAAATAACTGCATATTATTCAATTTGGATCGATATAGTCTATAGAGGTATTATTCATGAGTTACGCCCACCATGAATGCCACATCAAGCGATAAGGAATAACCCGAAGTATGGCACTCATAAAATTATCAGACTTTTCATCAACGCTTAAAGCCCATTGGTTTTCCGCAGATACTGACTTTGCAGATAAACAGGTACAGACCGAGCTGAAATCATCGTGTGACCTTCCCTGCCATATCGCTATCATTATGGATGGTAACGGAAGATGGGCACGGTTAAAAGGAAAAACAAGAATTGACGGGCATGTCGCTGGTGTGGAATCCGTCCGGGATATGGTAGAATCGTGCTCTCAACTCGGCGTTAAATATCTTACTCTGTTTACCTTTTCGACAGAAAACTGGAAACGCCCTGAAAAAGAGGTCTCCGCATTGATGCAACTCCTTGTCAAGGTTATCGGTCGGGAAACCCGTAAACTTCATGACAATAATATCCGGCTCAATGTCATTGGAGAGATCAACCTGCTGCCTGAAGAGGTTGCGGCTGTTTTAAAAAAAACCATGGAACTCACCAAAAACAACAATAAACTTGTGCTGACCATAGCACTCAGTTACAGTGGTCAATGGGATATTATGCAAGCATGCAGGGCTATTGCTTTCGATGTCAAGGCAGGGTTGCTCAATCCTGAAGCAGTCGATGAACAACTTCTCGCGTCATACCTTGCGACAGCATCAATACCCGACCCGGAACTTCTGATACGTACGAGCGGAGAGTTCAGAATCAGCAACTTTTTGCTCTGGCAAAGCGCGTATTCCGAGATTTACTTTACAAACACTTATTGGCCGGATTTCCGTCGTTCACAGCTGTATGATGCCATACGGGAATTTCAGAGCAGGGAACGAAGGTTTGGCCAAACCAGTGAACAAATTCAGACAAAAAAATTCCCTGCTAACAAGTTTTAACCTGATTGATTCCTAATATTTCATGAAACAAACCAAAAAACTGATAGCCTTACTTCTTTTTGCTTTTACAGTTAATCCTGCAGGAAAAGATGTTGAAGCAAAAAATCTTCCGAAAAAAAAATCCAGTATTATTGAACGAAAAACAATAAGCGAGGCACAACAAGATCTCTATACCGTAAAAAACATCTCTTTCAGCGGCCTTGAATCTCTCAGTGAACAGGAATTAACCGCCAGTATTCCACTCAAAACCATGGACAGGATTGCAATTCCCGGAGTGGAACTCTCAGGAGCACTGCAATACCTCTGGAAACTACAGCTTTTCAGTGATATCACTGTTGAAAAAAATGATCTCGGAGAGAACAACGTTGCACTGAAGTTTATTGTCAACGAACGACCAGTGCTTGACAAGGTTATCTTTAATGGCAACAAAAAGTTCGATAGTGCTGAGCTGAAAAGAACTGCCTCTCTTGTGACTGGCAAGAAAATCAGCGAGCAGGAATTACTTACTGCTGCGAATAAAATTGAAAAACTTTATGCATCAAAAGGCTATCTGACTGCAGAAGCAAAATTTCAGCGACAGGAAGTGACGAAAAATCATGTTAATGCACTTTTTTCCATTTCTGAAGGCTCAAAGGTCGCCATCGAAAAAATCACCTTCCATGGCAACACTTCCTTTGACCAGAAAAAACTGAGAGGGGTTTTCAAGGAAACCAGTCAAAATTCCTGGTGGCGCAGAATCTTCGGCACTCCCAAACTTGATACCGACAAATTTAATGATGATAAAAACCTGCTTGTTGAGTTTTACCGCAATAACGGTTATCGCGATGCACGTGTTTTACGCGATTCCATCAGTTATACTCAGAACAAAAAGGGGCTTTTTCTCGACATTTATCTTGAGGAAGGCCATAAATACCACATCAGAAATATAACATGGTCAGGCAATACCAAGGAATTTGCTTCAACGGATATTCTTGAAAAAACATTCGGACTTAAAAGGGACGATGTCTACAATGCCAAACTGATTCAGGAACGACTGAATTTCTCCCCGGACAATTCCGATATCAGCTCTATCTATCTTGATCGCGGCTATCTCTCCTTTAAGGCAAACCTTGAGGAACAGGTCATCAAGCCTGATATGGTCGATCTGGTTATCTCTCTCAGGGAAGGCGAACCGTTCCAACTCAACACCATTAATATCAAAGGCAATACCAAAACAAAAGATCACGTGATCCGGCGTGAGCTTTACACGGTTCCAGGCGACATGTTCAGCCGAAAAAATGTTGTGCGCAGCATCAGGGAACTCAGTATGCTCAACTATTTTGACCCATCTCAGATTACTCCTGATATTGAGCCGAACCAGGAAACAAATACGGTTGATTTGACCTATAATGTCGCAGAAAAGCAGACCGATACCTTCAATGCCTCAGTAGGTTATAGTGGCAGCGGATTTACCGGCGCACTCGGTGTCACCTTCAATAATTTCTCGTTGCACGACATTTTCAATCGCGAGGCCTACAAACCCTTACCACATGGAGACGGACAGCAACTCGGGTTCCAGTGGCAGTTCGGCACCAGCAACTACAGAACCTTAAGTCTTAATTTTACTGAACCGTGGGCATTCGGTGGACCAACTGCAGTGGGATTTTCAGCCTTCAAAACGCATAGCGCTTATGACTATACCAACGACAACACTTACAACCCGACCATCATTGACCAGTATGGCACAACACTTTCCATTGGAAGGCGCCTGACCTGGCCAGATGATTACTTCTCTATCAACTGGAAGCTGAAATACCTGCACAGCAATGGCGGCTTCTTAAGTTTCATCGACTTTACCGATCCTGATGCTCCCGGTCAGGCTGATCAATTTTCAATAACGCAAACAATTTCCCGCAACAGTATTGACAATCCCCTTTTTCCGCGCAGGGGCAGCAAAAATACTATCACAGGACAATTGGCGGGAGGGCCTCTGCCTGGTACTGTTGACTTTTACAAATTTCTTGGCTCCTCAAGCTGGTTCATCCCGATGACAAAGAACCTCGTCTGGAATGTTTCGACACAATACGGCTATCTCGCGACCTTTAATGAAAGCGACTATATACCCTACACTGAGTACTTTTTTATGGGAGGCAGCGGCATGTCCTCTCTCCCCACAATTCCTCTGAGAGGTTATGATGACCGGAGCCTGGGCTCAAAGCTTGGTTCCAGCTCTACAACAAGCACAAGCCTGTATGCCGGAAAAACTTACTCGAAATTCACATCGGAACTGCGTTATCCACTTACCATGTCGCAATCCGTGAGCATTTACGGACTTACCTTCGTTGAGGCTGGCAATCTGTGGGAAAATACTCGATGTATCAAATTTTCAGACCTTAAAAAATCGGCTGGCCTTGGCCTCAGGCTTTACCTGCCCATTGTCGGGCAGATAGGACTTGATTACGGCTATGGGTTTGATGCTGTTCCAAGCATTCCCACAAAAACAAAGCAGGGATGGAGCTTCTTGTTCAGCTTTGGCACAACGACTGAATAAGTCAAAACAGAGGGACAGTGAGCAGAGGGTGTCGCAATCAGATGTCTCTCTGCTCATGAATTGCCGCTTTTCAGACGAGATATTTCATCTCGCAGCCTTGCTGCCTCCTCATAGTTTTCATTGGTTATCGCATCATTAAGCTCTGATTGAAGTTCATCAAGCAGAGCTGGAGGATTGTGCTGACCAGCGCTGGCTCCTTGAGTTTCCAGGGCTGCTGCTTCCTCCCCGCTTTCCTCTTTTTGCTCTTCCTTGATACCCGCCTCGTTCATAATCTCCTCGGTAACAAACAATGGCGCATTAAAACGAACAGCGATAGCAATGGCATCACTGGGACGAGCATCAATCTCATGCACTTCACCGTTCACCTCACAGATAACCTTGGCATAAAAAGTTTCATTGTGCAGTTCATCTATAATGATTTCATTCACATGCAAATGAAAAGCATCAGCAATATTCTTGAAAAGATCGTGAGTAAAAGGCCTGGGCGGTTTGATATTTTCAAGTTTAAGAGCAATTGCCTGAGCTTCAAAACCACCGATAATAATTGGAAGCTTTCGTTTCCCCTCCAACTCATAGAGAATAAGAGCATAAGCTCCATTGGTATGAGGGCTGGTTGAAAGTCCGAGAATATCTACCTGAAGTTTACGCATAAGCTAAAAAATTAACATTATAGCAACGGATGAAATATCTTGTCAATGTTTTCCAACACTAAAGTACAGATAAACATTTCGCCTTCAAAAATTCCTGCTGTACAAGCAGTTCAGACAAGACCACTTCACACATCAGACCTGCCCCGTGCGCATCACAAGAATGTGTGCCACAGGAAAACGATTCGCGCCGGTAAAAAATGCGGTTCAAGAGTAGAGTAAGCAAATGAGGAGTATCGGCAGCGAAAAAGAACCTTCTATTTCACGCCAAACACGGATATTTTTGGAAGACGCATGAATAGCGGTAATGCCACTGACTGATGCTGCAGGTGCAACAACTAACAAAGCCGCATCGAAACGGCTTTTAAAAACAAGTGCCCGAGAGGAGATTCGAACTCCTACACCTTTCGGCGCTACCCCCTCAAGATAGTGTGTCTACCAGTTTCACCACTCGGGCTTGTCAAATTACTGAATGCCTATACACACCCAGTGAGAATAGAAGGACTCGAACCTTCGACCCTCTGCTTAAAAGGCAGATGCTCTACCGACTGAGCTATATTCTCAACCTGTAACAAAGGTACATGAGTACCGGAACTTACTTATTCTGGTATCTCTGGCGCTTCTTGTGCCTGTTCTTACGACGCATCTTTTTACGCTTGTGTACCGCCATTTTATGGCGTTTTCTTTTTTTTCCGCAGGGCATATAGTAAGTGTCTTTCCTCTTGTTTTAAAGGCAGATAATATAGGAAGTTTTTTCTGAACTACAAATTTTTTTAAGGCAAGAAGGTAATCTTTGCCTGGCCAGACTCATGGTTTAAGACTTCAACTGCGCATCAGGCATTCATGTATTTGAAAAAGTCCTTGTTGTCCTTCGTATCGGCCATTTTCTCCCGCATAAACTCCATGCACTCAATCGGATTTTTATCGGCGAGATACTTTCTGAGAAGCCATGTTCTGGACAGCTCATCCTGTGTAAAAAGCAACTCCTCTTTACGAGTGCTGGAACGAAGAATATCGATCGATGGAAATATGCGGCGCTCGGAGAGCCTGCGATCAAGCAGAAGCTCCATATTACCTGTCCCTTTAAACTCTTCAAAGATAACGTCATCCATCCGCGACCCTGTATCAATAAGCGCTGTGGCAATAATGGTCAGACTGCCACCTTCCTCAATATTACGGGCTGCTCCAAAAAAACGTTTGGGTTTGGTGAGCGCATTGGCATCAATACCTCCCGAAAGAATTTTTCCGGAATGCGGAATGATGGTATTATGAGCCCTGGCAAGCCTGGTGATAGAATCAAGCAGAACCACTACGTCCCTGCCAACTTCAACAAGTCGTTTTGCCTTTTCGAGAACCATATCCGCAACGAGGACATGACGCTCCGGATCTTCATCAAAGGTCGAGCTTACCACTTCTGCCGGCACACTCCTGGCCATGTCAGTCACCTCTTCAGGCCGTTCATCAATAAGAAGAACAATCAGATACACCTCCGGATGATTTTTTATGATCGCATTGGCAATCATCTGCAATAACATGGTTTTACCGGTTTTCGGCTGTGCTACAATCAAACCCCGCTGGCCTTTACCAATAGGAGTAAAAATATCCATGATACGACCGCAAGCTTCTGACTGTCTGGTTTCGAGCTTGAAGCGTTCCCGGGGAAAAAGAGGTGTCAGATTTTCAAAGTAGGGCCTCTCCCTTGTGATTTCAGGATCGTTACCGTCAATTGTATTGATTTTCAGTAAGGCAAAAAAACGTTCACCCTCTTTGGGGGCCCTGACCTGGCCTGATACAGTATCACCGGTGCGCATATTGAAACGCTTGATCTGCGATGGAGATACGTAAATATCGTCAGGGGATGAGAGGTAGTTATAATTGGCTGATCGTAAAAAGCCGTAGCCTTCAGGTATAACCTGCAGAACACCGGTGTTCACCATGACATTCCCACTTTCAGAATCGGTATTCTTCTGTGACTGGGCTTCGATAATCTTGAAAATCAGCTCTTCCTTGCGTAAACCGGCAGCCATCACACCAAGCTCTTTGGCTAAAGCATGCAGTTCCGCAACCTTTTTTTTCTGGAGCATATTAATGTCCAGACCTTTAAAAATCGAATTGTTCGACATTGTATTTTGTATTCAAAGCTTGTTTTTAAAAAAGCAACAGAAAAACGACGGATAGCACGTCACCTCTTGACCGTACTCCCAACATCATGGTCAATGCCTCGCATAATTAGCGTGGATTACCTTTAACGCTTTTTCACAGAACATGAAAGCAGAAGAAAGAAGATGACAGGGGAAGAACCTCTATACTTAAAAAAGGTATAATCACAACAAGGAATTATGGAAAGGAATTTCTTCTTCGACATAGAAGAATCTCTGTAGCTTGCTCCAAATATAAAAAAAATTCCATAAAAACACGCATTTCAAGTGAATGCTTTATCACATACCTGCCGCAATAACGTCACCAGCCAGATAAAACGAGCCTGTCACAAGAACCAGATCATCCACACCGGCTTTTTCACGTAAATAGTCAAGTCCATCTCGCCCGTTACTGCATACGGTTGCTTCAGCCCCCTCTTTTTGGCACAAAAAGCAAAGTTCTTCAGCCGGAACACTACGTTCGGATGGAATATTAACCAGCACAAACGAGCAGTCAAGGCGGAGAAGCTCGATAATAACCGCCCTGGCATCCTTGTCTGAAGCCAAACCAAGCATCACATACACCTTGTGATAAGTTTGCCGAAATGAACGAAGGGCGTTGACCGTTGCCCGCATACCATCAGGATTGTGCGATACATCGAGAAGCACAGTCGGAAAGCTGCCAATTCGTTCAAGTCTTGCTCTGTAACCAGTCTGTAAAAGTCGCTCAAGGCCCGCAGAGATCTGTTCTGGCGAAACTCCGGCATCTTCGGCAACCATGACAGCAAGAGAGACATTAGAGGCATGAAACGAACCGGTAAGAGGTACTTTCAATGAGGGATAGTCCCTGCGAGCTGTCTTGAACTCAAGCTCAAACATTCCCGGTTCAGCAGAAGATACCCTGCTGACTGCATCTCTTTCGACAACAAAAAGTGGAGCCTCGCATGATTCCGCCATCCTCTGGATCGGCAAGAATGCCTCAGGTGCAATCACGGCAGTGAATACCCTGCACCCTTTTTTGACAATAGCGGCTTTTTCAGCAGCAATCTCTGCCAGCGTCTCGCCAAGCCATGCGGTATGATCCATGCCAATACTTGGTATGACAGCATAAGCAGAATCCACCACATTGGTCGCATCAAGCCGTCCACCCATCCCGGTTTCTATGATAGACACATCCACTCCCTCATCAGCAAACCAGGCATAAGCAATGACTGTTGTCGCTTCAAAAAAGGTACACTGGTTGTCAATGACCAGACTTCGCAAGAGTGAGCAGTAGTGAGCAACTTTTTCCTGAGGAATCTGAGCGCCGTTAATTCGAATTCTCTCGGTGAAATCAACAAGGTGAGGAGAGGTATAAAGAGCAGTTTTCTTGCCTCCTGCCTGAAATATAGATGCCAAAGCAGCCGCAACGGTTCCTTTGCCGTTTGTGCCGGCAATATGAACAACCAGTCCCAGTCGCTTATGCGGTGACCCCAGAAAATGGAGCAAAGTGTGTACACGATCAAGGCCGGGCTTAATACCAAACCGATGCAAAGGATAGAGAAAATCGAGAGCTTCCTGGTACGTCACCGTTAGCTTCTAACTATTATGAATTGAAACAAGCGCTGTTTTGACGACCTCTTCGACCGTAAGGCCTGTGTTTTGTTCAAGAATGCTGACCACAGCTTTTTGAACAGCAATCCTTGAAAATCCGAGTGTTACAAGAGCATTGACCGCATCTTCCCGCAACCGGTTTGTCTGAACTGAAACCGAGCCAACCACCCCTTGAACAGGAGAAAGTTTAAGAAGTTTATCCCTCAAGTCGAGGATAATTCTTGCTGCGGTTTTTTTGCCAACACCGGTTATTCCGTAAAGAGGCTCGGGTGCATTGGCCAGAATAGCTTCATGAATATCATGAACCTGCATTCCGGAAAGAATCGCAAGTGCCAGCTTTGGACCAACACCTGAAACCAGTAAAAGCAACCGAAACAACTGACGCTCTTCTTCCCGGGAAAATCCATAAAGTTGCAGGATATCCTCCCTGACATAAAGATGCGAAAAAAGAAGAACCTCATTACCCGGTTCGGGTAACTGACGGCTTGTAGCAGCAGAAACAAGGAATCGGAATGCGACACCGGAAACTTCAACAACAGCCTCTTCAGACAAGACTGAAACCAGCTTGCCGCGAAAATATGCAAACATGAATCGATGGTATGGAAATCCGAACCGAAAAAGCCATTCAGTCCGAATGTCAGACAACGAAAACCATTTCTGGTACTGCAAGTAGATTACCTGCCCTTAATCAGCCTTCACATAACTGTTCAATAGCCGTGTCAACTGCGATTTTTTGCGAGAAGCTTTATTGGCATGAATGTAATTCTTTACCCCAAGGCGATCAAGTTTCTGGACAGCCGAGCGATAGGCGACCTCGACAACAGCCTTGTCCGCACTGGTATCAATCAGTTTCTGCATGGTTTTAACAAGAACTTTCAGCTCTTTTTTCCTTGCTCTGTTCCTGGCATTCCTTCTTTCTGACTGCCGCAGTCTTTTTTCAGCCGATTTGTGTAAAGGCATATACGCTTAGAATGTAATATTGTTGAATAACAAAAGGCATGTAATATAGAAGAAACAATTCAAACGACAAACAAGAAAAATAATGACAAGAGAGAGGATGCCAGTCTCTCAAGCCCGCCCCCTTCTCTTATCCCTGAAAGCACCCACCCAACCCCCTGTATACTGTCTTCATCCCTCTTTTTTCTTATATTGGGCAAAGTTTTAATCACGAGAACCTTGCTTTTATGAGTCTGATGATCAGCGTTTCCGGGATAAGAGGAGTTGTTGGCGAAAGCCTTACTCCAAAAAATCTCACTGCCTTTGCAATGTCTTTTGCCGCGTGGACTTTTCGGCGGAATCATGAAAAAAAAGCAAGAATTGTTATCGGCAGGGATACCAGGCCAACCGGGAAGGCCATCAGTGATCTTGTCAGCAACACGCTGCTCCTGTGCGGATGTGATGTTATTGATCTTGGTGTCGCTACAACTCCGACCGTTGAAATAGCTGTTGTTGCTGAACAGGCTGATGGTGGACTGATTATTACCGCATCACACAATCCTGTTGCCTGGAATGCTCTGAAAATGCTCAACCACTTTGGGGAGTTTTTAAGCGAACAAGAAGTTGATGAACTTTTTGACATTGCAGAAAAAGAGCAATTTGTCACTGCACGCTGGGATTCCATTGGAACAATCAGCCATAAGAATGAGTATGACAATTATCATATTGAAAAGGTGCTTCAGTTGCCCTGTATCGAACCAGCGTTAATTGCCAGAGAACGCTTCAAGGTTCTTGTTGACTGTGTTGAAGGCGCTGGCTCTTCGATTGTTCCCATGCTTTGTGAAAAGCTCGGTATAGAAAGTGTTGTGCAAGTTGCCTGCGCTGGAACCGGCCTCTTTCCCCGAAACCCTGAACCCATTGAAGAAAATTTGTCAGGCACCATCGCAGCACTCCAGAAGAGTGGTTGCGACTTTGCTTTGATTGTTGATCCGGATGTTGACCGGCTCGCTCTTCTCTGTGAAGATGGCTCGCTCTTTGGAGAGGAGTATACCCTCGTTGCCTGTGCGGACTTTTACCTGAAGCACAAACCTGGGCCAGTGGCAAACAATCTTTCAAGCAGTCGGGCTCTCCGGGATATTGCCAACCGCTACGGGGTGACATGTTACAGCGCTAAAGTAGGCGAAGCCAACGTCAGTGCGCTGATGAAAGAAAGAGCAGCCGTCATTGGTGGTGAAGGAAATGGTGGCGTCATTCTGCCTGAATTACACTACGGGCGTGACGCCCTGGTGGGTATAGCGCTGATTGTTCAGGCATTCACCCTTTGGCGCAGCGAAAACAACTTTGGAACACTGTCGCAATTCAGGCATCATTTCCCTGAATATTGTATGTCAAAGCAGAAAATCGTACTTGACAAGGCCGATCGGGAATCGCTTGACAACATCTTTGACGATATCGCCTTGCACTACCATAATGCCGAGGGGAATCGGCTTGACGGGCTGAAACTTGATTTTTCAGACAGTTGGGTTCATTTAAGACCGTCAAATACCGAGCCACTGGTGAGAATCTATGCCGAAGCACCATCAAAAGCCCAGGCTGAAGCACTGGCCAGTGAACTGAAGAATGCAATTGAAACAAGAGGCTCGGGCACGGAAACGCATGAGTAATGACTCGACAAAAAAAAGCTTCCGGCCACAACAGGATGAGACGCTGCAAAAAGAGAAAAAAAGTTCGGTTGACCGCTATATCATCACCCGACTTTTCCGCTATATCAAACCCTATAATAAACTTGTTGCAATAGCCGTCGCCATCACCATTGCAGGCTCTTTTCTTGGACCGTTAAGGCCTTATCTGACCAAAATCGCCATTGACGATTATATCGCACGTGGCAATTTCAAAGGGCTGACCGTGATAAGCCTCTACCTGGCAGGCGCCATTCTTCTTGACGGCATAAAGCAATATATTACCACATGGATGACGCAGATTATCGGCCAAAAAGCGGTGCTCGACATCAGGATGGATATTTTCACCCATCTGCAGAAGCTCCCTGCAAGGTTTTATGATCGAAACCCCATAGGGCGCCTTATCACCCGCACAACGAATGATGTTGAGTCGCTGAACGAGATGCTTTCCAGCGGAATCATCACTATTCTTGGCGACCTTTTGCAGCTTCTGTTCATTGTGGTGCTGATGGCCTGGATAGACTGGCAACTAACCCTCATTGTTCTCGCCATTCTTCCCCTGATGATCTATGCAACCATTGCCTTCAAAAACAGGGTACGGGTTGCGTTTCAGGATGTACTTACCCATATCGCAAGACTCAACACCTTTTTTCAGGAGCATCTTACCGGCATGACCATTGTCCAGCTCTTTAACCGCGAAGAGCGAGAAGCAGGAAAATATGCGGCCATCAATGCGGATCATCGTGATGCCAATATCCGAACCGTCTTTTATTTTTCCATCTACTTTCCGCTGATTGAGGTACTGAGCTCTGCGGCAGCCGGACTGGTGATATGGTACAGCGGCATCCGGCTGCTCAAGGCGGATCTTACTATCGGCGTGGTTGTCTCGTTTGTTCAGTATATCTGGCTTTTTTTCCGACCGTTACAGCATCTCTCAGACCGGTTCAACGTAATCCAGACGGCTATAGCAAGCTCAGACCGCATTATCCGGCTCCTTGATGAAAAAGAGGGAATTGAAGATCATGCAAAACTGGGTAATCTTGATTCGTTCAAAGAGAGCATTGAGTTCAAGAATCTGTGGTTTGCCTATGAAAGCGAAAACTGGGTGCTAAAAGATATCTCATTTACCCTCCGGCATGGAGAAAAAATTGCCATTGTCGGTGCCACGGGAAGTGGAAAAACAACGCTGATCAATATCATCTCCAAGCTTTATCCTTTCGCAAAAGGGTCAGTGACTATTGACGGTATTCCCCTGCAACAGATAACGGAACACTCGGTGAGAAAACTCGTTGGTGTTGTCATGCAGGATGTTTTTCTCTTTTCAGGTACCATAAGGGAAAACCTTGCCTTTGGCAATCCTGATGTTACTGACGAGGCGCTAAAGGATGCTGCAAGGGTTGTCGGAGCAGACAGATTCATTCAGCAGCTTCCGGGCGGCTACCAGTACCGGGTCCTTGAAAACGGTACGGGCCTCTCATCCGGACAAAAACAGTTGATTGCCTTCGTCCGGGCGCTCCTCTACAATCCGGAAATTCTTGTGCTGGATGAGGCCACCAGCTCGGTTGACACGGAAACCGAATCACTTATTGATGCGGCCACTGCCCGCCTCATGAGTGAGCGCACCTCTATTATCATTGCCCACAGACTTTCGACCGTTCAGAAAGCTGACAGAATTATTGTCCTGCATAAAGGAGTGATCAGGGAGACCGGAAATCACCAGGAGCTTCTTGCAAAAAGAGGACTTTACTACAAGCTCTACCTGCTGCAGCACCCCGAACAAAACCTTCCCGGGGAATTATGAACTCTACAGACTGCTGTCCCTGAGTACACTCACCGGTTCAAGTTTAGCCGCCCGAGCTGAGGGCAGAATCGCTGCAACTGTGCTGATAAGAACAGTTATACCGATAATGAGCAGAAAATAAAGGGGATTGTAAGACATGCTGAACCCTGTTTGAGTCAGTGGACCCTGGGAACTTTCAATTGGAAGACTGGCCATCAACTTTATAGAGCCGACTGCCATTACTCCTCCGGCAAGTGCTCCAGCCAATCCTACCATAAAACCTTCAAAAATAAACATGCTGACCAACTGGATCGCTGAAAATCCGAGCGACTTCATAATGGCAATGTCCCTGCTTTTTTCAAAAACCGTCGTCACAAGAATATTGGCCACTCCGAACCCGGAAACAACTCCTACAAACGCCACCAGAGAAAAAACGATATAGCCGATACGGGCGAACAACGAAAGAATACTTGCATTTTCCTCCTGCCAGGTCAGGCACCGGTATCCGGTAATACGCTCCAGATCCTTGGCAAGTGATGCATTGGCAAAAGGATCAGAGACTTTAAGCGCAATGCCTGTAACCTTGTTGGGTGGCAGCCCCTCAATAATCTGCCCAAGCTTCAGAGAGACAAGGACACTGTTATCAACCGCATTGACACCGGAAAAAAAGATACCGGCAACTTTGCACTGCCGACTCTTTCCTGAAGCAGGAATGATTACAACCTGGTCATTGAGTTTGAGGTTCATATCTCTCGCAACCGTCTTTCCGACAAGAAGCGCATTGGATGTTTTTTCAAACATTGTGATGTCGCCCTGTATCAGTTTTTTACGGATACCGCTTATAGCATCCTCCTTCTCTATCAGCACTCCTTTCAGAAGCAGTGGCTGGTTGCGACTTCCTTTTACCGCCATAACCTGTGATTCAACGTAGGGTGAGGCTGCCAAAACCTTTTTTTCATACTCATGCGAGCCGAATACCCTGAGAATCTGGCGATAGTTCCTCACCTCTTCACGCTCAAGCTTCTGGATATTGTCATCAACAAAAGCAACAGCAGAAGAGTCTTCTGCATCAATGAGGTTGAGCGGCATCGGGTTCGTTTTCTCACCTTTAACCGTTATATGCGGCGCAACATTCACAAGAGTCTCCACGAAGGAGTCAAGCAACCCTCGCATAAGTGAATTTGTGGTAATCAGCACCATCGTGCTTATTGCAACACCAAAAATTGTGGTCAAGGTCTGCCGGCGACGTCCGAGCAGATGACGCACGGCTATGTCTAACAGTGTTTTCAGCATGAGCCCCCTTCAAGATGGAGGTGAAAAATTATAGAATTTTTATTAAGTTATAAGCCTTTTAACATCAAGTACTACAAATCTGTTCAAGGAACCTTTCCCGGCGGCATGAGCGACACAAAAAACAATATAACAATTGAGCGCAAGCAGAGCCATGTAGAGATATGCCTTCACGGCGATATTGGCTTTAACCGCAAAACTACAGGCCTTGAGCGATTCGAGTTTGAGCATAATGCCCTGCCGGAACTCTCTTTCTCCGACATTGACCTGTCAACAACCTTTCTGGGCAAAAAAATTGGTGCTCCGCTCATGATCTCCTCCATGACGGGAGGATACAGCGAAGCCGCTGCTCTGAACCAGCGTCTTGCAGAAGCTGCTGAACATTTCAATATTCCACTGGGTGTTGGAAGCATGCGACAGGCCCTGGAAAACTCTTCGCATCGCAAAAGCTTTTCTGTTACAAGAAAATATGCGCCTTCGGTCCAGATCTTTGCCAATATCGGAGCTCCCGAAATAGCAAAGGGTGTAACGGAGCACCATCTCAATATCCTGCTTGAGCTGGTGGAAGCCGACGGACTGATTGTACACCTGAATGCCGCGCAGGAACTCTTCCAGCCTGAAGGGAATACTGATTTCCGCCATGTTCTTGAACAGCTCACAAAAATCACAAGAACAATTCCTGTCCCGGTTATTGTCAAAGAGGTTGGGTGCGGCATCTCCGCATCTGCCGCACGCCAACTCATCGAGGCTGGGGTAAAAGTCATTGATGTCGCTGGTGCAGGTGGAATCAGTTGGCAGAAAGTAGAAGAAATTCGTTATACACGGCAGTTCGGCCAGGACAACCGCTTCAGCATGCCCGCTCTCGAAGAGCTGCTGAACTGGGGAATTCCTACCGCACAATGCCTGCTTGATATCAGTAAGCTCAAGAAAGAGTTTCCCCAATTCAGGGCTATTGAAGTAATTGCTTCTGGAGGAATTCAGTGCGGCACTGATATCGCCAAATCACTGGCACTTGGAGCACAACTTGCAGCGTCGGCAAGATATATTCTTACTGCCCTTCACAAAGGGACTCTTGAAAAGACCATTGAAACCTGGCTGAACGACCTCAGGGCTGTCATGTTCCTGACCGGAGCCACCACCATAGAGAAGCTTCGGAATAAAAAACTTATCATCATACAATGACCATACCCATAACTCAGAAACTTGTAGAAAAAAAGTACGATCTCTACCACTCGCTGATCAATGATGCGCTCGGGAAATGTTTCGACAGGGAGAGCCCGATCACGCTTTATGCACCGGCAAGATATATTCTTGAAGGAAAGGGAAAAAGGATTCGACCTTTTCTGACACTGCTTGCCTCTGAAGCGGTATGCGGTTCTTCAGAAGAGGCCCTTAATGTCGCCCTGGCGGTTGAAATTCTCCACAACTTCACTCTGATCCACGACGATATCATGGACCAGGCAGAACTCCGTCACGGCAGGCCTACTGTACACAAGCTCTGGAACATCAATGCCGCTATCCTTTCTGGAGATATGATGATTGCCTATGCTTATGAACTTGCCTTGCAGGCAAAAAGTAACCGCCATGCCGAACTTATCCATATTTTGAACCACGCAAATATCACTATTTGTGAAGGACAGGCGCTTGATATGGAACTTGAAGAGAAAAATGATGCCACAATAACCGACTACCTTGATATGATTGCAAAGAAAACCGGCCGACTTATTTCTGCAGCTCTTGAAGCAGGCGGTGTCGCTGGCAACGCAACAGAAGAGCAGCTTCAAACTCTGGTTTTTTTTGGTGAAAAAATTGGACAGGCCTTCCAGATACAGGACGATTATCTTGATATCATGGCTGATAATGGCAAATCCGGCAAAATTGTTGGCGGAGATGTCATCAACGGCAAAAAGACCTACCTTCTGCTGCGATCTCTTGAACTGACTTCAGGAGCAGAGCATGATCTTCTGAACTCCGTTATCATCAATAAAGGCATCTGCGCCGAAAAGGTTCCTGAAGTAAAGGCAATCTTCAAGCGGTGCGGCGTCCTTCTAGAAACAGCCGCACTGATAAACCGTAATACCGAGGAGGCACTAACGGCAATAGAGGCCCTGCCTTATGCTGAAGGACGGGAATACCTGCAGGGATTTGCAAACATTCTCATCAAAAGGGACTTCTGATCTCCGCTTATTATGACACTTTCCACAGTAATGGAAAACAGGATCCTGCTACTTGTTCTGACTCTTATTCCGGGTATCGGCCCCGCAAGAATCAAGGCAATCACCAGGCATCTGCCTAATCTGGAGGATGTGCTGCATACAGGAGTGGATGATCTTATGAATGTGCCGGGAATCGGTGAATCTCTGGCACGGCAGATGCACCATTTTCTTCACCATACAACGACAAGGCAGGCTGCTGAGAAACGCGCTGAAGAACAGATTGCCATGCTTCACCGCTACCACGCCAGCATGGTAACCATTCTTGATCCTGATTACCCGCCCCTTTTGCAGGAAATTTATGACCCGCCTCCCTGTCTCTTTATACGGGGAAAGCTCCCTTCAGCACATACTCCCGGTTTAGCCGTTGTGGGCACAAGGCATGCTTCCCTGTACGGCAAACAAACAACTGCACTACTATGCCGCGATTTGGTCAACTTTGGGATTACCATTTTCAGTGGGTTGGCTTATGGAATCGATATGGCGGCACATATGGCAGCTCTTGAAAACAGGGGAACTACCATCGCAGTCCTTGCAAGTGGCGTCGACACTGTCTATACCGACCCGAAGGAAAAAATATGGCCAAAAATAGTTGAACAGGGAGCAATCATTTCGGAAGAGTGGTTTGGCTCGGAACTCTCTCCCGGAAAATTTCCGAAAAGAAATCGCATCATATCAGGAATCTCTTCTGGAACCATCGTCATAGAATCGGATCTAAACGGAGGATCTCTTATCACTGCTTCTACTGCTCTTGAACAAAACAGGGAGGTTTTTGCTGTGCCAGGAAGCATTTTTTCAAGAACGTCAAGGGGAACAAACAAGCTTATCCAGCAAGGGCAGGCCAAAGCAGTCATGAGCGTTGATGATATTATCAGCGAGTTCGGACCACAATTTGCAAAAAACTGTTCCAAAAAATCCAGATTACAGAATAAAGAAACGACTAACAATCTTACTTCGATGGAAAAAATAATAATAAACTGCATGGGGTCAGAACCAATTCATATTGACGCACTGGCAACGGCATCAGCCATTGATATACCCTCACTTCTTGTTCATCTTTTTGAACTTGAACTGAAAGACACCATTGTGCAGCAGCCAGGCCAGTTTTTCCAGAAAAGAATTTTTTAGCTCCCAACCCTTTTACATGCCGGTTTTTCAGCTTCGTATAGTTTTTTATCAAGGAATTATTACCTTTGAACTCACGGGTGTGGCGAATTATACGCTCCAGGGTATCAACATTTTTAACAATTACTAACTTAAACCATAAAATTGATGAGTCACTCAAAAGTATTTATGAACATGTCTCGCCGTATCATTATGGCCGTTGCGCTAAGTTTGGTATTGGCTGCGCCCCAATCATTCGCCGCACAAGAAGCCGGGAAGGTCAGTGTTGTCGATTCAGGAAAAATTCTCCAGCAATTGCCCGAAACCAAACAGGCCGAAGCAACCCTGCAGGCAACAGTCGCTCCACTGCAGAAAGAGCTTGAGCGCATGAATAAGGACTATCAGCAATCTGTCGCAGATTACCGAAAAAAAGCGGGATCTTTGACAAAAACAGTTAGAGAGCAGAAAGAAAAGGAACTTAACCTTAAAGGCCAGGCTGTTGAAAAATATCAACAGGAGAAATTCGGGCGTGGTGGTGTTGTGGAAAAACAACAACAGGAACTGCTTATCCCGATCCGGCAGAAAGTTTTGGCCGCCGTTGAGTCTATTGCTCAAAAAGAAGGATTTAGTCTCGTTCTTGAAAAAAGTATTGCCGTCTATGTAACTCCTGAAAATGATCTCACGTTCAAGGTGATGAACCAGTTGAATATCAAGTAAGTATTTTCTGATTTGAAAAAAGTTATTGTTCTTTTTCTGCACGTCATTATGATGTTGTCAGGGTGCGGCAATCCTGTAAAGCAGCGCCGCTCCCCTGATACAGCTTTTATTGGTCTTAATCACCCCGTACAGGAAGGCTGGACAATCAGGATTGCCCTTACAGAATCAGGTATAAAACGTGGAGTCATTGACGCTGGACACGGAGCAGAATACAGAGTAAATGGCAAAAGCGAACATCATCTTGATGGAGGAGTCAGGGTTACCCTCTTTGATGCCAACGACCATGCGACAACAACCATAACGGCACAAAAGGCAGTTATCCATGACAATCAGGATATTGAGGCTCTGGGCGATGTTGTCATTACCTCCGGCGTATCCGGAGACACCACTGTTATAAAAACAGAGTATGTCAAACGATCCGCCAACGACAAAATGATTCGTTCAGACAGGTTTGTTACCATTTCAAAGCTTGATGAAACCATTCGGGGAGAGGGTTTTGAGAGCGATCAGGCCCTGAAAAAGTACCGGATTTTCCGGGGAAGCGGAGAGGCATTTATAAAACAATAGAAGTATTTTTGTTCATGAAATTACACGTTTTAAAATCAAAAATCCATAACGCTATAGTGACAAGCGGTGATCTCGAATATGAAGGCAGCATCACCATTGACAGTGAGCTTCTTGAAATGGTTGATATGATTCCTAACGAAAAAGTTCTTGTTGTCAACAACAATAACGGCGAACGATTTGAAACGTACATTATCAAAGGATCCCACGGCTCCAGGGAAATTCAGCTCAACGGAGCGGCCGCGCGATGCGCCCTGGTTGGAGATGAGATCATTATCATGACCTTTGCTGTCATGGATGTGATTGAGGCGCGAAACTTTAAACCGATGGTTCTTATTGTCGACAGAGAAAACAATCCAAAAAGCAGACACCATGTTGGCGAGGCAGATGAAACGCTATCATAATTCATTCTGATGCACCGTCACAGAATATCAATATAATCTATGGCACTTGCAGTAATTATCATGGCCGCAGGGAAAGGCACTCGAATGAAGTCAGACCTCCCAAAGGTACTTCATCGGGCCAACGGACGCCCTCTTGTCGAATATGTTCTCGATACAGCCATCTCTCTTGACCCGGAAAAAATAGTGGTCATCGTTGGGCATCAGGCTGAACTTGTCAAAGAAGCTGCCAGGAGATACGATATAATCACTGTGCTTCAGGAGCCCCAGCTTGGAACCGGCCATGCCGTGATGCAGACTGAAACACTGCTCAATGACTTTAACGGTGAGGTGCTTATTCTGTCTGGAGACGCTCCACTGGTCAGTGCTGAAACTCTGCAGGATCTGATTGCCTTTCACCGTTCAAGCCATGCAGCCGCAACAGTCCTGACTGCTGAACTTCATGATCCAACCGGATACGGAAGAGTTATTCGAGAACTAAACAGTGACAGCGTCCTGAAAATTGTGGAACAGAAAGATGCTTCCGAAAATGAACTTGCCGTCAGGGAGATCAATTCTGGTGTTTACGTGTTCGACACGCGCATGCTTTTCGAGGCTCTTGGACAGATCAACACCAACAACGCTCAGCAAGAATACTATCTGACTGATGTTTTCGGTATCTGCTTTCAGTG
>Ga0194047_10000566_pt1 | contig 24679 bp, 19 predicted proteins | sample JunL225m_MetaG_2_FD_160070 | JGI IMG/M metagenome (GOLD analysis project Ga0194047, IMG submission 160070) | Anoxic zone freshwater microbial communities from boreal shield lake in IISD Experimental Lakes Area, Ontario, Canada - Jun2016-L221-5m | ecosystem: Environmental > Aquatic > Freshwater... | reverse complement strand
AAAATAAACTAAGCATCATAATATCCTATGGTTGTTACAATCATTATGGATTTATCACATAGGGCGGTTGTAAGCCATACATCGCGGGCGTGTTTTGTGGGAGAGGGCTATTGCCCTAGACATTTACCAATTAAAAACCTGTACGAGCGACCTCCGGGTCGCGATTTCTCGCCCTTCGTCCGTTGCCCCTATGCGAGGCTGCTCTGCCAGCCGATAAACGCCACCCCATTTTATAGTATTTACTTGCAAGTGAATTTAAAGTATAATTTAATAAGTACGGGATTTGCTAGTACCTAATCACCTCGTTATAGAATATTCCCTCTCTACCCTTTTAACATAGCTCTTAGTAGCTATGCGAATGCTCATTTCTCCTATGAGGATAACTAAATGGATCGAATGAACCAAAATATTGACAACGAAAACCTAACGTCAACTCAATTCGAGTCATTCAATTCGATAGCAAATTTTCTTAACAATATACAAGGAAGCGTCTTCGTAATCAACTTTCGCGGGGATTTTATCCATATTAACACGGCTGCGGCACAATTGCTCCAACGTAATCAAAAAACGTTGCTGGGGAAAAATATCTTAGTCGAATTTCCGGAACTGAATAGCAACCTCTTTAAGTACAATTTCCAACGAGTAATAGAAAAAAAACTGTCTTCCGAATTTCAATACTACTACCCCCCCGCTGTCATGTTGGCTAAATGTTCAGATGTATCCTATGGAGGAAGGATTACTGGTATTATTCAAAAAAACCGATGACCTAGCTAAGCCAGAACCTAGCCCCGATTTTGAGAATCAAAATACAGAGAAAGTTCCCGAATTTTACTCCCAAATGACAGGATCAATTAATTTCAATCGAGATGTCAACGAAGATATTTTATTGCTCCAATCAATTTTTGAGAATAGCCAAGATGGGCTGATGCTGGCAACGGTAGATGGGATAATTCTAGGAGCTAATCCGGCAGCCTGTAATATGTTAGGTTATAGCAGAGCGGAGTTTCTCAAGCTGAGCAGAGCCGATATTGTTGAGGTTTCTGATTCTCGTTTCAAAGTGTTTCTGGAAAAACGCGCTAAAGAGGGCTATGCCTTTAGCGAGTTGATACTTAAACGAAAGAACGGTACTAAATTTCCGGTAGAAATTACCTCGCATATTTTTTACAATACGAACGGTGAAGCGCGTGCCAACCTGATGTTTCGGGATATTAGCGAGCGCAAGCATGCCGAACAACTAATCCACGAAAGAGGTGAGCAATTTTCCAAAGTTTTCAAATACGCCCCGATAGCTCTTTCCATCAGCAATTTGCGTGATGGTGTATTCGTTGAAGTAAATGATAGATTTCTGGAAATAACCGGCTACAGTCGAGATGATGTAATTGGACATGACTTGTTCCAAGTATTAGGCATTAATCCCGCTGAAAGTAATATCTGGCTGGAGAAAATTGCCCTTGACAATGTGTACAGATACTTTGAAGCCGCCATTACAAAAAAAGATGGGGAGAAGCTTTTCATAATTTCTTCTATCAGTAAAGAAACAATTAATGATAAGGGATTTATTCTAACCTCATTTTATGATATTACCGAATTGAACAAAGCTAAGGTAGCGCTACAACAATCTGAGGAAAAATTCTCCAGCATTTTCTACAATTCGCCTGCAATGATAACAATAACCAATGCGTCAGATGGAACAATCGTTGAAGCAAACGAGGTGTGGTTAAAAACCACAGGCTATATCCGTACAGAGGCAATAGGGCATACCAGTTCTGAACTAGGTGTATTCGATAACAATGTGCGAGAGGAGACTTATAGGCAAGTTAAAGAATTCGGTTTTGTTGATAATTTGGAAGCAAAAATCAGAACCAAAAGCGGTAAATATCGGAATGCACTAGTATCATTCAGGCTGCTAACAATAGCCGGGCAATCCTATTTTCTAGGAATGGGATTAGATATTACCGAACGCAAAAAGCTGGAAGAAGCTTTACAGAACGAGAAAGACCGCCTTGATATTACTCTGCGCTCGATTGGGGATGGGGTTATAGTTATCAACCGAGAAGGTAAAATTGAGCTATTTAACCGGGCTGCCGAGAATATGACCGATTGGTTACAGGAAGAAGTGCTATGGAAACCGCTCGATAAGGTTATCCAAATCGTAAATAGCAGAACCGGAGAACACCTCGAAAGCCTAATATTGCAACAATTAATAAGTGGGGGAAATATTCAACAAGAAAGCGAACACTACCTGCTAGTAGCCCGAAACGGAACAACGCATTATATTTCCTATCAAGGCGCACCTTTACTCGATACAGATGGGAATTTCTTGGGAACGGTATTAGCTTTTCTCGATATTACCGACAAAAAGAAATTAACTGAAGAAAGACTAAAAGCCCGCAACCTCGAATCGCTAGGAGTGCTGGCAGGCGGCATTGCCCACAACTTTAACAATATTCTTACAGCGATTCTTGGCAATATTTCGCTGGCAATGCTGGAAAGTGATGAAACTAGTCCTAATTTGCAATTTCTTGAAGAAGCTGAAAAAGCTTCACTCCGCGCCAAAGACATAGCGCAACAACTGATTACCTTTGCTAAAGGGGGTTCCCCTCTCAAACAGCCCACCAGAATTCAGGACGTAATTAAAGGCACCGTTCAATTTATGCTAGAAAACAGTAACTTAAATGCCGAATTTGAGCTAAGCGATAATACTTGGAACACAATAGCGGATCAGCGACAAATAAGTCAGGTAATCCAAAATCTAGTGCAGAATGCCATAGATGCAATGCCAAATGGTGGGGTTCTCTATGTCAGTACAGCTAACATAACCTTGGAAGCAGAACAAGTTCCGTTGCTGAATCCGGGTAATTATATTCTTATTACCATTCGAGATTGTGGGTCAGGGATTCCTGCTGACAACATTCCTATGATTTTTGACCCATATTTTAGTACCAAATTTATGGGTAATGGCTTGGGGCTATCCATTTGTTACTCGATTATGCGAAAACATGAGGGTCAAATTGTACTAGAAAGTGAAAAAGGCAAAGGTACAACCGTTTCTCTCTATCTACCCGCTTACATTGAACCGAGTACCGGGAAACCCAGCGCGTGGAGCACCGCAACAACTCGCCTAGGGCGAATTTTGGTGGTAGATGAAGATGAAAGTACCAGAATTATAATAAGTAAAGTTCTTACTAAAATAGGCTATACAGTAGAAACAGTTGAAACAAGGAAAGCCGCCTTACAAGCGATTCAGACTGAGCAACCCTTTAATGTTATCATATTCGAATTAGGGGAGTCAGAACACAGCAAAGCTACGGATTTTATCGAAATAATACACCAGCTGGACCGAAATATAAAAGCTCTTGGAGCTACCGATTATATTACTGACCCAATAATGACCTATTACCGGGAGTACGGCTTCGATGGCGCAATTTGCAAGCCCTTTACACCATCTCTTTTGAAACAAGCCTTGCACGAAGTTTTAAACCCCTAATAAAACCAGTCTAGGTTATCTTCCCTAAATATGAGTTCTCTTTTTTAGGGACAATATCATGACTATACGCTCAGCTAATGAGACATGATTCGGATAAGCTCGTAAATCTCAGCATCTGTTTCCTTCACGCGTCCGACTACCTCGCTGAGGGGAGTCTCGCAGAGCCTTCCATGCACTAGCCCACACATTACCCCACTTTTCCCGCTCAACAAGGTCTGAACTGCCCTTGCGCCCAAACGAGTAGCGATAATTCGGTCAAATGCGCTAGGCGAACCGCCTCTTTGCACATGCCCCAAAATAGTCAGGCGGGTTTCGTAATAATCCATTATCTCTTTGGTCAGATAGTGAGCAATTTCCTCGGATTTTAAGCTAGAGCCTTCCGCCACAATAATAATCGCATGGCTTCTACCAAAGTTGCGAGATTGTCGGAGCATTTGAGACACTTCCTCCAGCGTAGGGGTTCTGTCCGGCGTAATAACCACATCCGCGCCGCCATTCAGGGAAGCCATCAACGCCAAGTACCCGCAATTTCTACCCATTACCTCGATAATAAAAGCGCGATGATGACTGCTGGCGGTATCACGAATGTTATCGAGCGCAGCCATTATGGTATTAAGGCAAGTATCCACCCCGATAGCCATATCAGTTCCCACCAAATCATTATCAATCGAAGCGGGCAAGCCCACTACCGGCATACCAAGCTTTTCAAGTTCAAGAGCGCCGGTCAAACTGCCGTTCCCGCCGATAATTATCATTCCATCTATACCGGCTTCGCGCAGAATATTCACCGCATCTACCCTACCTGCCGCATCCATAAAACGATTAGAACGGCTAGAGCCTAGAACAGTTCCGCCTTTATCAATAATATTGGCTACACTTCGGGAGTTCATTTTTACAAAGTTGCGGGTAAAAATCCCATTGTATCCTCGCCGGATACCTAATACCTCCCAACCGCTAGATACTGCCGTGCGTACTACCGCGCGTACTGCCGCATTCATACCGGGCGAATCGCCCCCACTGGTCAAAACCCCTAGCCGTTTCTGGTTAGGCATTGCCATTCGTCCATTCCTCCTCAGCTTATCTAAATTTGCGTTCTTCTAGGGTTTGGTCACCGCAGCATCGAGGTGTTTATCTGACATGCCCAGTCATAATATGAGTTCGATTATATAGGATATTTGAAATTTTTCTACTTTGTGAATTAGATTATTATCACACCGACGTTTTATCAAATAATTAGTTTCGCCACCCATCGAGAGCAATGCCATTCTTGCAACCGCCCTGTTTCTAGGTGTATTTTTCTAGACATATATTCTTATAAATCTTATAATGTTGACGATGCCAATTGCGCCGGTGGCTGCTCATTGTCAGTTGCCGGGTTTCTTTTGGGGCATTATCATAGAAAGTGAGACTATCTTATGTCGAAAGTGCTTGACCTTGAAATAACCTGCCCCGAGTGTGGTACAGCTTTCCAAGCAAGTGGTTATACTGTTATTGACTCCGCAGATGAAGCCGATGCAGATGCCTTTGGCGCGTTAAAAGAAGGCAGTATTAACATTGCACATTGCCCCAAATGCAGCGCATCGGGTTTTATACCTGTACCACTTGTTCTGCACGAATCGGAACGTGAAATGGTGCTGGCATTCGTCCCAAATGCCGAAGAAATGGACGAAGAAACCATCAGCTCAATGATTGGTCCTATTCTGGAAGAATTTTTGGCAAGCGTACCGGAAGAAGAACAGGCTGATTATATGTTTGAGCCAATCGTCACCGATGACCCAATGGCTTTGGTTATGGCAGCCCGTGGCGAAAGCCTTGAAGATTACGAGTATGACGAAGAAGAGGAAGACGAGGACGGAGACGAGGAGGATGAACTAACCGAAGAGGAGATGCGCGAGATTCATGCACGACAGGCTTTGTTGCAGGACCTCTTGCAAGTTTCAGTTTCGGATAGCCTCAGCCGAATAACTATGCTGCGAAACAACCAAACGATTGTTGACGATATGCTCGTGCAATTAATCGGGATAGTGACAGAGCAGGCGCGGGCTATCCAACCGGATGCGCTCCAAGCCTTGAATAAAATAATGAATGAAATAGAAGTCTTTATGGCTTCCAACTAAGACTCAAAAACGGCGTTACTTTAAGGGGTAGCGCCGTTTTTGTTACTACTTATTTTATTTACCAAGTTTTAGGCTTAACCTAGCTTTTGCAACCCACCCATATAAGGCTGTAATGCCGCCGGAAGGCTAATCGAGCCATCTGCCTGCTGATGATTCTCCAAGAACGGAACCATGATACGCGGTGTCGCCAGCGCAGTATTATTTAGAGTATGGGCGAACCGTACCTTGCCATCCTCTCCTCGATAGCGCAAGTTAGTTCGCCGCGCTTGCCAATCGTGCAGAGACGAGCAGCTATGCGTTTCTCGATATTTGCCCTCACTTGGTACCCACGAATTGATGTCATTCATCCGAAACTTGCCAAGCCCCATATCTCCGGTGCAACATTCTACGACCTGATAGGGCAACTCCAACGCTTGCAAAATCTCTTCAGAAGTGTTGAGCAATTTCTGATGCCATGCCGCCGACTCTTCCGAGTCATTTTTGCATAAGACATATTGCTCTACCTTGTTAAACTGATGCACCCGGATAAGCCCGCGAACATCGCGCCCGCTACTACCCGCTTCCCGCCTGAAACAAGCAGAGAAACCCCCATAAAGGATGGGTAGCTCACTTTCGCTTAGAATTTCATCCTTGTGCAAGCTATTAAGCGCGACCTCAGAGGTTCCCGCTAGATAAATATCATCTTCAGGGACAGAATAAACTTGGTCGCGAGCTTTAGGAAACATTCCCTGCCCCATAAAAGTGTACTCACGCGCCATCGAAGGAACACTGGCTAAAGTAAAGCCCTTTGCCATCATTTTCTCAAGGGCAAACCGCAACAAGGCAAACTCAAGTAACACCGCCTCATTCCGTAACGAATAACTTCGACTACCGGACACCGCAGCGATGCGCTGAAAATCAGCCCATTTGTGATTTTCTAGTATCTGCACATGGTCGAGGGGTGGAAAATCAAAATGGCGAGGCTCTCCCCAGCTTTTGATAACAACGTTATCATCTTCGCTTTCACCGATGGGCGCAAACTCTGCTGGTATATTGGGTACTTCCAGCATCAATGCCGCTAAACGGTCACGTGCTTCCTGTAGTTGTGGCGTTAACGCAGTGATTTCAGCGTTGATGTCACGACCCCGCTCTTTTAAAGCTTCTCTTTCTTCAGGAGTAGCTTTACCGAATTTTTTAGCATTGGCGTTGGACTCGGTGTTCAACGCCATTATTTTCTTTTCAAGGTCAAGGGAGTAACGATCAGCTTCCAGCAATTCATCCAGATTTAAATCAACGTGCTTAACCTCAATAGCCCTACGAACTACCTCTGGATTTTCCCTTATTAATTTTAGGTCGAGCATTACACCCTTTCTTCAATGGGGATATAGTGCTGATTGATGGGCCCGTTGTAATGCGCTCGCGGGCGAATCAAACGATTGTCAGCATATTGTTCAAAACAATGGGCAATCCACCCTGATATACGGCTACAAGCAAACACAGGGGTAAAAGCTTCTATTGGAATGCCAAGCACATAGTAAAGGCTGGCGGAATAGAAGTCAACATTGGGTAACAAGCCTTTTTCGTGTGAAACGTAGTCATCAATGATGATGGACATTTCATACCAGCGCGTCTCACCCTTTAGCTTACCCAATTCTTCGCTCATTTTACGCAGGTGCTTAGCGCGAGGGTCACCATTTTTATACACGCGATGACCGAAGCCCATTATCTTTTCCTTATGGGCAATCGCATCCTTAATCCACTGCTCGGCTTTGCTTACATCGTCAATTTTCAGCAACATCTTCATAACTGCCTCGTTCGCGCCACCATGCAAAGGACCCTTCAGGGTACCAATTGCGCTTACAATCGCACTATGAATATCGGAAAGAGTTGATACAGTGCCGCGAGCAGAGAAAGTGCTGGCGTTCAACTCATGGTCGGCGTGTAGAACCAAGGCAGTATCAATAGCGCGAATTGCAATCCGGTCAGGCTCTACCCCATCAAGCATATACACGAAATTTCCGGCGATACTTAAATCCTTGCGCGGCTTAATCGGCTCCAGCCCATTTTTAGCACGCTCAATAGCGGTGACAAGAATCGGGAAAGCAGCGGTCATGCGAATAGCTTTTCGCAGGTTGGCTTCCGGGTCATCCGGTTTTGCCGCTGCATCTGGGTCATAATGCCCTAGCACCGAAACAGCCGAGCGCAACCCGTCCATCGGAATAATGTCTTTGGGGAAACTTTTTATAAGTTGATATACCGGTTCGGGCAATTCTGAATTTTCACGCAGACGGGCATCTAATTCATCCAGTTCGGCGCGATTGGGCAATTTGCCAAACCATAATAGATAAATTACTTCTTCAAACGTAGCTTTTTCAGCCAGTTCATCAATTTCAATGCCGCGATAGGTTAGAGTGCTGCCAATTATCGAACTTATAGAGCTTTCGAGAGCAACAACACCCTCTAGACCTTTTTCGACTTTACCCTCTTCAGCCTTGGGGTCTCCGGCTGCTTCCACTTTTTCAACCGACATTGGCTTTTTCCTTCCTCATATATGAGCTAAATTGCTTAGAACAATACTCCACAAGAGGGTATTCTTCATTGAATAGTCTAAATATTTTAATTAAGGTCTAATGTGCTTCACATTCATTATAACCTATACCTATTACCGATTCAATTCAATATGTTTTTCTTTGCGACTTCCAAAAGGCTATACACAATAGTGTTTCATTATGGAATGAATTAGCCATTGCAATAATTCATTGGATTTCGGCAGTGTTTGTAGCCTGATTAGTTGCTAAAATACCTTGCTTCTGATACTCTCTGATAATAGAATCAACATTGAGAAAATTAGCTTAGAGGGGTAATCAGGCAAACAGGGAGGGCTTTGAAAATGCCAGAAAAGCGCGGTCGCGCACTTATCAGTGTATCAGATAAAACCGGTATAGTTGAGTTTGCTAGAGGGCTAGTAGCGGCTGGTTTCGAAATATACTCTACCGGCGGTACCAAGAATGTACTAGCCGATTCAGAAGTAGAGGTTCATTCAATAACCGAATTAACCAATTTTCCTGAAATTCTGGAAGGGCGGGTTAAAACCCTGCACCCCGGCATTCACGGAGGCATCCTCGCAAAGCGTGACAAGGCTGAACACCTCTCTGACCTTTCCGAACATCACATCTCCTTGATTGATTTGGTGGTGGTAAATCTTTACCCCTTCTCCTCGACTGTAGCCAAACCGGACACAACCCTTGACCTTGCTTTGGAAGATATAGATATTGGTGGGGTTGCCTTACTACGCGCCGCCGCTAAAAACTTCCAGAATGTACTGGTTGTGGTAAGCCCGGATGACTACAAAGAAGTAATAACCGCGTTGGCTGAGCCACCGCAAGAAGGCATTGCCGATAATGATTTTCGCCAGAAGCTTGCTGCTAAAGCCTTCCAACACACCGCTTCTTACGATACCTATATTGCCCAATATTTACGCACCAAAACGGAACACTTCCCAGAACGTATGACTGTCGCGCTCGAAAAGGTTCAAGATTTGCGCTATGGGGAAAATCCGCATCAGATAGCGGCTTTTTATGGGTGGCGCAGTAGCGGGGATCAGAAATTTACCAGCATCGCTACCGCCAAACAATTACAGGGCAAAGAGTTATCCTATAATAATATCCTCGATGCGGATGCCGCGCTCGAAATTGTGCGCGATTTCTCCGCACCCACCGTTACCGTAGTTAAGCATAGTAACCCATGCGGATTAGCCAGCAATTCCAATCTGCAAACCGCCTATGAATTGGCTTTGGCGGGAGATGCCATCTCAGCCTATGGGGGTATTATCGGTGTAAATCGCACCATAACCGCCGAACTAGCCAGTTCTATTTCAGCGTCATTCTTCGAGGTAGTAGTTGCGCCGGGTTTTACGCCGGAAGCTCTTGAAATTTTCAAGAAACGCAAAAATTTGCGCCTTCTGGAAACGGGAGACTTAACCGTAGGTTTGGATCAAATAGTGATGAATTTGGAATTGCGCCCAGTGTTAGGCGGCTTCCTCGCCCAAACCCGCGATGTGTTAGCTGAACGCGATATTCCAATGCAGGTTATGACCGGACGTGAGCCAACTCTTGAGGAAATAACAAACCTACAATTCGCGTGGCGTGCCGTCAAACACGTTAAATCTAATGCTATCGTACTGGCTAAAAACCATGCTATCATTGGAATGGGAGCGGGGCAACCTAGCCGGGTAGATTCGGTTAAAATTGCTCTTTCAAAAGCAGGTTCTCGCGCCAATGGCTGCGTACTTGCCAGCGATGCCTATTTCCCTAAAGTGGATGGGGTGGAAACCGCTGCGTATGGTGGGGTCACAGCCATTATACAACCCGGCGGCTCAATCAGTGACCAAGATGTAATCGAAGTAGCGCAGAAACATAACCTTGCAATGATTTTTACCGGACAACGTCATTTCAAACACTAGAAAATAAATATGAGCCAAAATCAAGAATTTACCAAAGCATTAACCCGCTATGCCGCCGCAATAGACGCTGAAATCAAAGATGAGTTAGCTATAAAGCTTGACGAATTTATGCGTGGCGCGATTAGTTACCAATTTGGTTGGGTTGACGAGGATTTCAAAGAGGTAGTGGGCGGCAATAGCGGCAAAAAATTGCGCCCTGTAATGTACCTTCTTGCCTATCAAGCGTGCCATCCTATGGGCTTTGACGCACCGCTTGCGCCCGCCCTTCCCGCGGCAGCTTGCCTCGAAATGATTCATAATTACAGCCTGATTCATGATGACATAGAAGACGATGACATAGAGCGGCGCGGTCGTCCTACCATTTGGGCGCTCTGGGGCAAACCCAAAGCGATAAATGTGGGCGATTGCTTGCATGTGTTGGCTTTCCGGCGGCTATATCGCGCCGCTAATAAGGGGCTAACCCAAGAACGCACCTTGCGAATAGCGGAATCAATATCTGATATGTCCGTCAAGTTAGCGTTGGGTCAGCACAAAGACATGAGCTTCGAGGATACGCTTGAAGTAACGCCAGAAATGTATATTGATATGATTGGCGGCAAAACCGCCGCTATTTTCAGTTGCGCTCTTGAGTGTGCCGCTATCTCCGGGTTACCAGAACCGCTGGATGAAAGCGTAGTGCATAACCTCGCCACTTTCGGCTTGAAAATCGGGTTGGCTTTTCAGATTAGAGATGATATTCTGGGTATCTGGGGGCTTTCCAGCGAAACGGGCAAACCTAGCGGCAGCGACATTAGACGGCGCAAGAAAAGCCTGCCTGTTATATATGCCTTGACCCATGCTACAGGTTCAGACCATGAGCAATTGCTTGAGATTTACCATCGCACTAACCCTGTGAATCCGTCCGAAGAACAATTTATTATGGATGCTTTTGAGCGATGCGGCGCGAAAGACTTTTCGCAAAATCAGGCAGATAAATTGCGGGCAGAAGCGGAAACAGCCTTGTCAGAAGCAATGCCCGATTCTATTGAAAAGAATCCGCCCTTAAAACAACTGCACGATTTATGCGCTTTCCTAGTTGAGCGAAGTTTCTGAGAAAAAAGCAAGCATGCCGGGTGAAACTCGACTGAAAAATAAGGCGCCGCTAAAAGATAATACCGGCATTCTTACTTGGGTGGCGCAGAATATTACAAATTTTACTGCGCCGCCTATTATTGCTATACCCACGTACTTGATTCTAGGCTTGTATGATACTGAAAAACACATCCCACCCGAAAATTACTGGCTTGGTCAGTTTTTGGCAATTACCTTTGGAGTCACAATTCCGATATTTGTAGTGCTAACGCTGCGGGTTAGCCACAAGGTAAACAACATTCACATTCCTATTCGTAGCCAACGTACTATTCCATTTATTCTAACTATCGCCTCTTACTTGGTAGGCGTGCTATTTTTGTTAGGTTTCTACGGTAACGGTTATGTTACCGCTTTGGCAACCTGCTACACTGTCAATCTTATAATTGTATTGCTGATTAATTTCTTCTGGAAAATCAGCGTGCATATGACAGGGGTGGGTTCGCCCTTAGCTATCTTGACTATAACTAGCGGTGGAATTATAGCACCTCTCTTTTTCCTCTTCCCGATGGTAGGTTGGACACGGGTCTATCTAAAGGCGCATACCCTCCCGCAAGTAATCTGGGGTAGCATCTTTGGCTACTTCTTTTCGCTCTTTCAGTTTATTTATATTTTCAAGCCGCTAGGCTGGTTCTGATTTTTACCCAGTAGCCTCTCTTGGAGGGGTAGAATCGTCAGGGTAAGATGAAGTGGGGCGATTCCCTCTTTTTAACAGCCAACCAAAGCCATAATACCGCCGCGTTGCTCTACGAATGCGCTTGAGTCTTATGCGAGCGCGGCGGCGGTTTTCGCTGCGTTCGTAAAAGGCAAGAACACGCTGAGCTACTTTTTCCCATGTATAATCCAAAGCGCGGGCGCGTCCGGCTTCACCCATCTTCTTGCTTAAATCAGCATCTGCCAACAAATGCACCAACGACAAGGCAAGAGCCTCACGGTTACGCGGCTCAATTAACAAACCCTGCACCCCGTGTTGCAAAACGCTGGCATAACCGGGAATATCGCTGGCAATTACGGGCAAACCGCTTGCCATTGCTTCCAGCAAGATAATCCCAAAACTCTCGCCTCCAATGGAAGGAGCGCAAAAAACATGGCAGCTTCTATAGTAGCGAGGCAACATTTCATCCGGTACAAAGCCGGTAAAGACCACATCTTTTATACCGTTTCGGTTCAGGTAATTTTGATAGCCTTTAGTCTCACCTTTACCAACAATTACCAGCCTTGCATTTGGAATTTGCGTCTTTACCGTATTATAGGCACGCAACAAGAATTTAAGACCCTTGCGCCGTTCGCTAAACCTTCCCACAAAAAGAATGTTCACCTTGCCGTCAGTCAGTTCAGGGATAGGTTCATGCTCTTTTTCAAAGCGGCTGAGGTCAATACCGTTGGGGATGATTTCATAATTCCCCCTGAAATACTGGCTGATAAATTCGAGAGCAGGCTTTGAAACAGCAATTCTCCCATCCAGCCTATTAAGAAAAGGGCGCAAGAAGGGGCGCATATAATAATAGCCGATATGCGACTGTGAAAAAGCGTGGAAAGTGCCGATATTTACTGCTTTGGAATTTAACAGAACGGTTAGAGGCAACGCGGGCATGAGCGGCTCATGCACATGCACCACATCGAATTGCTCATCCAGCATGATTTGCTTTATTTTGCTACTGAGATTGAGAGAAAGAGTAATACGGGCAACACTGCCGTTAGCCTTAATGGGTACAACATTACCCACCAAATAAACATCGGGGTCAGGGTGCAAAAACTCTTCAGGGTCAACTGAAGTTGGGGCAATAATTTTAGCAGAATGTCCCATTGCTCGAAAATTTTCGGCAAGGTACATTATATGCTGATTAACGCCACCTTCACGTGTATAATCGTAAGGCGAAACAAGGCAAATCTTCATTAGCTAAATTCTTTCCCGCCTTCGCTCACTTATTAGGCAATCGCCGCGATACAGTAGCAATAGCTCTACGCATTTTATCAGCGGGTAGAACAACCAAACTTCTCAGATTTTGTTTACCAGCGCCCTGCAACTGTTCTTTAATAGTCAGATAACGCCCATGTGGCTCAGTGGTACGGTCTTTGATAGCTTGAAGCAAATCCTCAATAGTATTGCCGGGAAAAGAAGTATAAGCAGTGGCGATATGTCTCGGAAAATGAGCATCGCTACTACCAATTTGCGCCAAATTCCATTCTTCATCATTAATGGCTTTTACTTCGTGGCGGCGCACATAACCCGCAATACTGGGATTAATTATTTCTATGCCATCAACGTGCAGTTGCTTGCTGAAAAGCTTGCGAAGCTGGCTTTCGCCTACGCTGAGAGTCATATAGCTGAGCGGGTGAGGGATAATAACCACGCCTCCGCGCTCATGCGCCCATTCTACCGTTGCTTCCAACGATTTGAACATTTTAAAAGGTTCTTCTACGCCATAAATCAAGATATGCCCATGACGGCTGGTAATTTCCTGCCCCATTACTATCTTGAAGCGGTAATTATTCTTAGCAGCCAGTTCTCGCGCTGCCCAAGCTCCTCTTATTTCATCGTGGTCAGTAATAGCTATGACATCGAGATCTGTTTTATTTTCAACGTAGTCAAGCATTTCTTCAACAGTTCCCATACCATCGCTGGCAGTGGTATGGAGGTGCAAATCAGCTTTGCCCCTAACGGGTTGCGCTACGATTCGCTCTATATTATCTTCGCTCAAGTTATCAATCCTTTGTAATTAATTAATTAATCGGCGAACAGTTCAATTATACACTACTCTGCTAAATATCGCCTAAACTCTATAGCAATAAAAGAAAAGCGTATTCAAATACGCCCCTATGGGAACGGGTTCTGGTTCTGTGGGAGGTTGCTCTTACCCTCGATGCGTCCGGTGGGTAACATATTTAAGGACTCTAAAGTACGGGTCATAGAATGGTACTAATCAGTAAAAATTAATAGCAAAAAAGTAATAGCAGCCTATTCATAATAAAATGGTATCATTAATATCATATTAGTGTAGTAGTAATTTTGTCAGGCTGAGGTTTTTACTTATGAGCAGAGAATCAAATTATCGGCTTGAACGCTTTAGAGATACTACTGATTTTAATTTGAAAGTAGTCAGCGCACTGGATATTGAGACCGATACCCAAGTTGTATGGTCGGCGTTGCTTAGTACCGCCAATATAGAGTCAGTATCTTCTAAGAATCAGGTTGAACACAAATTCTCGCCCTTTAGCACATTTCTTCAAGCACTTAGCCCACTTAACGACAGAAATCGCGCATCCCGACTGACCGAAATTGAATCGGAGTCATATTTTAGCTGGCAAGCACAATGCAAAGAATTTAAAGCGCGGCACACTTGGACTGTTCTGCCCACTAACTCCGGCACGCATTTGAGTGTTGAGGTTATTTTTGAAGGGATGACCCTTTGGTATTTTAATGTTATGGGCGTGGAGCAGAAGATACACAGAGCGAGTGAACTTTTACTATATAAGGTGCGAGAAATTGCGCTTAGCGAGAATTTTAATCTTGGTGTGGCATAAGAATTACATATCGTTTCTCAACTGCCATAGAAAAAAAGCCTCATCCTACTCCAACTCGTAGGGTGGGGTTTTTTTAGCTCGCGCCGGATACCGCCAGCGCATTGATAATACTATATACAATCAGAAATTGCGCCGGTCCATAGGTTAGCCAGATTACATCACCGATATGCCGAAAGTTTAAGCCTGAAAATAATTGAGCCGCTATTAATAAATCGCTGAAAAGAAAAAGAGCGGCACCGATTGCTAAAAAGCTGAACCCGCCAGATTGTACAGCAAGACCGCTGGCAAATCCGGCGATACTGCTTAACAAAAGCGCGTAGGGCAAAGCGGCTAATCGAAGCGCATCCGGTTTACCCTTCCGCCCCACTACGATATACCACCCTCCCAAACCAATCAACCACCATATTACTAAAGCCAGCCAACGCGAAACAGGAGAATCCAACCCGTAGCTATTCCCAAAAGTAAGCATTGCTATGATATAAAAGACATGCCCAACTCCGAACGCGCCAATCCCGCCAAGCGCGGGCTGAGGTAAGGGTATGACGCTTGCCATACACAAATCGCCGATAAATCCGAACGTCATACCCAACGCAATAAAAAGGGCAAAATCACCGGGTTTAGTACCTACCGCCAATACCCAACACCACCCGGCTATCACTAGCGCAAACGAGGAGCTTAACCTAGCATTAAGGGGCATCCGGTAAGTTTTTTCAGGATTATCGCTGCCTAGAACAAAGCCGCCAAATAATAATATTGCCCAAACAGCAGCTAACAAACCTAGCCAGATTTCCATTGCAACCTCTTTAGCGATTAATGAATTATAGGGCTAGAGCTTAACCCAATTTTCCCTGCTTGTCCAACCATGGCAGCTGCAAGGTCGGTATTCCAATGTCAACGCGCCAGCCAACCCATCAAGAGAATTAACCCGTAGGAGCGGTTCGTGAACCGCCCTTCCCCCACGATAAACGCCACCCAACGAGGGCGCATCGCGAAAACCCCTACCAATCCGAACCTACTTCTTTGTCAAACCACCTATAAAAAGGATTTTAATTTCTTTCTTGCATTCGCTCAGCTTGTCCAACGTTTCTAAAAGCTCTAAATTGCCAATTATGATATGATTATTGAACGTATATTTTTTAGAAATTTCTTTTCAAGAAAGGCTTACAATGGGTTACGAAAAAACTACGCTGACTAATGGAGTGCGAGTCATCTCAAACTCTATGCCACATACCCAATCAGTCAGTACAATCTTATATTACGGTGTAGGTAGCCGTTACGAGGAAGATAAAGTAGCAGGCATTAGCCATTTCATAGAGCATATGGTTTTCAAGGGAACTAACAAACGCCCAACCGCTAAAGATATAAGCGAAGCAATCGAAGCGGTGGGGGGGATTCTAAATGCCAGCACCGGGCGCGAAGTCACCAATTATTGGGCGAAAGTCCCTAAAGCGCATTTCCCCCTTGCCTTTGATGTGCTAAGTGATATGATGCTTAACGCTAAATTTGACCCGAACGAGATTGAAAAAGAACGCAAGGTTATTATCGAAGAAATTCATATGACCCTTGACTCCCCACCTGAGTTGGCAAACGAAATAATCTCCCATGTAATTTGGGGTGAACAACCCGCAGGGCGCGACATTGCCGGTAACGATGAAACCGTAGGTGGCATCAACCGCGAACATTTAATGGACTACCTACAACAAAATTACCTTCCAGCAGACATGATAGTTAGTGTCGCCGGCAATATAGAACATGCGGAAGTAGTGGCAATGGTGGAGGCTACTCTCGGTCAATTGCCTGCGGGGGAACGCCCTGCCGCTACGCCCACCGTGCCAATCAATGGCGGACCCCGTTTGAAGATTTACTTCAAAGAAACAGAGCAAACTAATCTGTGTGTTGCAGTCCCAGCCCTCGCCTATGTTGACCCGCGCCGCTATGTTTTATCAATCCTCGATACCATAATGGGTAGTGGCATGAGTAGCCGCTTATTTCAGGAAATTCGGGAAGAGCGCGGCTTATGCTACACCGTTGATAGCTATTCTAGCCAAATGAGCGATACCGGAGCGTGGATTGTTTACAGCGGGGTTGACCCCGATAATACCGATGAAACTATCACGGCAATTATCGGAGAAATGCGGAAAATCCGAGATGAGCGCGTATCCGATGCTGAATTACTGAAAGCTAAAGAATACAATAAAGGGCGAATGTTACTAGGGCTAGAAGATACCCGCGCTGTCGCTTCTTGGGCGGGAGGTCAGGAATTGTTGCTAGACCGGATTCTGACGGTGGAAGAAGTAGTCGAGCGAATTGAAGCCGTTACAGCCGAACAGATTCAGGAACTAGCAAAAGAAATGTTCACCGATGAAAACCTACGCTTATCGGTGGTAGGTCCTTATAAAGAGCATGACGAGCATTTTATGAGCTTGCTAAAATTCTAGATAAAAAAACGGGCGACCTGTGAAAAAGCCGCCCGTTTATTCTTTGTCCCGATTCAGCCAAATAGAAAATAGACCTATGCAACTGACGGAATCCGAGCGGGGTCGCAAGGGGTGTCCCCTTGAACTCCTCTCTCCTATTCCCCCCTTGAGGGGGGGGCTAGGTGGGTGAATAGTTACTATTATTTTAATCCTAGATAAACAACGGTACTAACACCAACGTAATGGTGGACAGCAATTTGATAAGCACATGCAGCGAAGGTCCGCTGGTATCCTTGAAGGGGTCGCCCACCGTGTCGCCTACTACAGCGGCAGCATGCGCGTCACTCTTTTTGCCAAGAACCTTGCCCGTAGCGTCCTTCAAATTACCTGCCTCAATGTACTTCTTGGCGTTATCCCACGCGCCACCCGCGTTATTCAAATAGTTCGCCATCAATACACCCACGATAGTACCAATCATCAACATACCGGCGGCGCCTTGCGCTCTCAACGTCAAACCGACTATTATCGGCGTACCGACTGCAAGCAAACCGGGCATAACCATCGCCTTGAGTGCGCCGCGAGTGGAAATATCCACACAGCGGGCATAATCAGGTTCGCTAGTTCCAGCCATAATACCGGGGTCGCTGCGGAACTGGCGGCGCACTTCTTCAATCATGCTACCTGCCGCTTTACCCACAGCGCGTACCGTCATTGAGCTAAACAGGAAGATAAGAGCCGCCCCGATAAAGCCGCCCACAAACACCACCGGGTTAGCTAGGTTTACCAGCGGCTCCGGTTTTTGAACAGTGGAGGAGGGCGACATCAGTTTTGCCGCTTCCAGATAAGCCGAGAACAGCAAGAAGGCAGCCAAAGCAGCCGAACCAACCGCATAACCTTTGGTTAAAGCTTTGGTGGTATTGCCAACCGAATCCAGCGCATCTGTAATTTCGCGAACCTCTTTAGGAGAATCGCTCATTTCAGTGATGCCGCCGGCATTATCGGTAATAGGTCCAAAGGTATCCATCGCCAAGATATAAGCGGCAGACATCAACATACCCATCGTTGCTACGGCTGTTCCAAAGATACCGCCCAACGGCAAACCGGGAATCGAGTCACCCACGAAGTAAGAGCCGAGCAAAGCCGCGCCGATTACCAAAGTGCTAGGCGCAGTGGTTTCAAAACCAACCGCCGTACCGGCAATAACTACCGTAGCAGGTCCCGTTTTGGAGGCTTCGGCAATTTCCCTAACGGGTCGCCACGCACCCGCAGTGTAATACTGGGTAAACAGCACGAAAGCGAAGCTAGTCAAGATACCGAAAATACCGCAAAGGGCGAATTTCCAGTTTGCATCCGCATATCCGGTACTGCCAAACATCCAGAAGGAAACGCCCACCAGCCCGATTACACAGAAGAAAGCGGTGGTATAGTAACCAATGTTTAAGTCACTCATCGCATCGTGCATCTTCTTGCTGGGACGAACTACCAACACCCCGATAAGCGAAGCAATGATACCAAGAGCCATAATTACCAGCGGGAACATCACCCATGCCGCATCATGAGTAGGGCTGACTTTGTACAATACCGCGCCCAATATAATTGCGCCGATGTTCTCAGCAGCGGTGGATTCAAACAGGTCAGCGCCACGACCGGCGCAGTCACCCACGTTGTCACCCACCAAGTCGGCAATTACCGCCGGGTTGCGCGGGTCGTCTTCGGGAATGCCTGCTTCAACCTTACCCACCAAGTCTGCGCCCACGTCTGCCGCTTTGGTGTAGATACCGCCGCCAAGCTGTGCGAACAACGCCACAAAACTAGCGCCAAAACCAAAGCCCACGATGCTAGTCAGGATATTATTAACGGTTGCCTCATCCTTGAAATCACTGCCAAAGCTGGTACCGCCGTATGCCAGCAAAATGGTGGTAACACCCATTAGGCTGAGAGCCACTACCAAAAAGCCGGAAACCGCCCCACCCCGTAGAGACATAGTCAGAGCATCTGCTAAACTACGCCGAGCAGCGGCAGCAGTACGCAGGTTAGCCTGAACGGCTATGTACATACCGATAAAACCGGAAAGACCGGAACATAGCGCCCCAACCAAAAAGGCTACTGAAGTTTTAATACCTAGTCCCACCCCATCAATGGAAGTGCCGGAAGTAGGTTTGGAGTTTTGAAGCACTGCCAGTAACACACCTAGAGCAACAGCCGCCACTACAGCAAGGTATGCAATAGTGGTGTACTGACGTTTCAAGAAAGCCATCGCACCTTGAAAAATCTTAGACGCAATGTTTTGCATTTCGGGTGTACCCCGATCGCTACCAAGCACCTGCCGGGCAAGGAACAAAGCAAAAATAATGCCTACAAGCCCAGCGCCGTAAATAATGGCAAGCCATACTGCAAACATAGTGGGGGTTCTCCCTCCTGTTTTGGATGTTTTGGATGTACTAGCATCGTAGTGTGAAGGGATGCGGAAAGCGGAGCGGAACTTTAAACGGTAACGAGCGATACCGCAACGGCTGTGTTCCACTGTGCATCCTTGCACAATCTTGAGTGATTTTAACACATAAAGGCAAGCCTTGTAAAACAAGGTTTTTGCATTATAAGTTGAAGGGTTTTATTCCACTAATAAAGAATTTTTATGAATTATCCAAATTTATGCTAGAATGCGGCAACATGAGCAATAAGCGGAAAATGCAGGAGCAATCTCCCCAAACAGCTATGAATACAAACCTTACTGATATTCGTCTGCGCTTAATAGTATGGACGGCAGGGTTCATTTTCTTTGCCTTATTCACGCCGCGTATGCAAGATTTCTTACGCCCGCCTACTGGAGATGAGCCTTTTTACCTGATTACCGCACAGAGTATTCTATACGACCATGATTTGGATGAAACCAATCAGTTCACTACTAAATCATGGCTGGAATTTTACCCAACTTGTGAGGAATATCTGGCTGGCTGGAAAGGCTTTTTCCCGCCCGGTATTCCCTGTTCAGGCTTGGAAACGCTTAATCCCCAAAATACCACAGCCAAACGCGCCGGAATCTATACCAAACACGGTCTGGGTCTTTCCTTTATCATTGCGCCAGCTTATGCGCTTGGTAAAAGGTTGGGCGTGATGTTTTTGATGAACGCTATTGCAGCAACTCTCGCTTTAAATATTTTTATGTTAAGCTGGGAAGCTACCCGACAACGCCGGATAGCATGGTTATGCTTGGGGTTGCTTGGCTTGAGCGCCCCGCTTTTCAGCTTCGCGTATCTGATTTTTCCCCAACTTCCGGCGGCACTTTGCGTCATATATTGCTACAGACAGGCGCGATTATTGGCGGAAGGCAGCAAAGTAAGTAATTTGCGGCTGGCGTTGGCGGGCATTTGTTTTGGAATCTTGCCTTGGTTGCACTACCTATACCTATTACTCTCGGCATTGCTCGGTTTATACTTGCTCTGGAGTTTGCGAAAAGGCGGTAGCGGGAATATCTCCCGGAGGGGATATGTAGCATTATTGCTACCCGTAGCCTTTTTTGGTATCCTATTCATCGGATATTTCATGTATCTCTATGGAACGCCTTTTCCCAATACCGCCGACCACGATGGTTTCGCCAATCCGTTAACACTACCGATAGGTTTGTTAGGTTTGTTATTCGACCAAAAATACGGTTTGCTGATGTACAGCCCGGTGTACTTGATACCGCTGGCATGGCTGGTAAAACGGGGCTTTTCAGGCAACCTACCAAACAAAGCTGAATTTTACTGGCTAATAGCAATTATCCTACCTTATTACATACTTGTAGCCGATTATAATAAATGGTGGGGACAATGGTGTCCGCCCGCCCGTTATTTATTGCCGATAGTGCCTTTGCTGGCTTTACCAATGGCGCAAGCGTTTAGCGCATTGCAAGGTAAATTATTTAAGCTATTCATAGTGGTATCAGCGGGTTGGGGTGCGCTTATTACCGTAGCATTTGTGCTTAACCCGCGCCTTAGCTACCATTGGGAAGATACAAACCCGGCAAAATTATTGTTAGGGCTAGAGGAGAACATACCGTTTCTAAAAGGGGTGGGACTTGCGAATTTTTTCCCCTCTTACGTCAATTTTATAGAACCAGCCTCGCCGCTCTACTGGATTTCCCCATTTTTCTGGCTAGGTCTAACGCTGTGGCTCGGATTTCGGTTGGTCAAAACGGCGCAATTAAAAGGGTAATTTCAGGCAAGGGGCTTACGCCCCTCGTCTTAGTGATTATCTAGCGGGGAGCCATGCGAATCGCGCCATCAAGGCGGATAACCTCACCGTTGAGCATGCGGTTCTCGGTGATATGCTTTGCCAAAGCTGCGTATTCGTCTGGATTACCCAAGCGCGAGGGGAATGGAACTTGTTGCCCCAAAGATAAACGCGCCGGTTCGGGCAAACCTGCCAGCAAAGGCGTATCAAAAAGACCCGGAGCAATGGTTACTACTCTTATACCGAGTCGAGACAGGTCGCGGGCTATCGGTAGAGTCATACCAACAATGCCGCCTTTGGAAGCCGCATATGCCGCCTGTCCGATTTGACCATCAAAAGCCGCTACCGAAGCAGTATTGATAATTACGCCACGCTCTCCATCTTCGCCCGGTTCATTAGTGGACATTGCAAAGGCTGCCAAACGAATAATATTGAAAGTGCCGACTAAATTAATCTGAATAACCTTGTTAAAAGAATTGAGGGGATGGGGCGCATCTTTGCCAACGGTGCGCTCTGCGCTACCGATACCAGCGCAATTGATTGCAATGTGAATGCCTCCAAATGCTTCTACCGTAGCTTTTACCGTAGCGGTTGCCGATTCCTCGCTAACTACATCGGTTTTAACAAATTTAACGTTTTCACCTAGTTCATTGGCAAGTTGTAAGCCAAGTTCTTCATTGAGGTCAGCTACTATCACCTTTGCACCGGAAGCATTAAATAACCGCACACAGGCTGCCCCTAAGCCGGAAGCCCCGCCTGTTACCAAAACACCCTTGTTCTGCAAATCCATCTGTCTTTACCTTTCAGAGTACGCTTGGAATAAAAAAGAGCATTGCAAGCAAAGATATTAGTATAAAGTGCTTTACACCGCAACTAAAAAAGCCAACGCAAAAATCCCGAGCAACCCATCGAGGGCGCATCTGATTTTGGATGAAAATATCACCACAAAGGCACAAAGGACACGAAGAATTATTTATTTCAGTTCTCTTGGTGTTCTCGGTGTCTTGGTGGTTAATTTGGGTTGAATCCCCTTAATCTAAAATCCCTACCAATCCGAACCTCAGAATCCTGTACGAGCGACCTCCGGGTCGCGATTTCCCGCCCTGCTTTTATTGCCCCATCTATTTGGAAATTCATTAAAGCGCACTATAATGAGTATGTGAAAGGGGTGCGTTTAGCAATGTCAATGTTAATGCCAGAACCTACTAATCAAACTTACTTGTTGAACCAGCAGTACAGTTCCGCAGATAACCTTAAAGCCCGCATCGAACTACACGAGCGGTTTAGTACCCGAAATTATTCATGGCAACGCTGGGTATTTGACCACTTTAACCTTCCGGCACAAGCCCACGTGCTTGAACTCGGTTGTGGAACTGGCAAACTCTGGGCTGAAAATCTTGACCGAATACCAACCGGTTGGGAAATTACTCTGTCCGATTTCTCAGCGGGAATGCTGCAAGCCACCAAAACCCAACTAAAAAAGCTAAATCATTTCAAATTTGCCAGTTTTGACGCTCAGGCTATGCCCTACCATGCTGCCAGTTTCGATGCGATTATTGCTAACCATATGCTGTATCATCTACCAGACCGCAAAAAAGGTTTGGCGGAAATAAGACGAGTCTTAAAACCAAGTGGGCATTTTTTTGCTGCCACCAATGGGTTGGCGCATTTGCAAGAATTGGGCGACTTGATGGCTAAATTTTTTGACCACCATCCACATCCTACGCATGCCCGCGCCTTCAGCCTTGAGAACGGTCGCACACAACTTGAGGAGGTTTTTACCAACGTGGAGCTTTTCCTTTTTGAAGGAAACTTACATGTTACCGAAGCGACCTCAGTTGTAAATTACATCGCTTCGTACCAAAACTTGACCGAATCGCAAAAAAACGAGATTATTGAGTATGTAGAAACTGAAATAGCGCAGCAAGGTTATTTTTTCATTCGGAAAAACACCGGGCTATTTATTGCTTGCTAAACCACAATATTATCTGTTACCTTCTATCTATAGTGGGAGGAGATAACATCAATGCCAGTTTTGATAAACTAGCGCAAGAAACAACCGTGCGTCAGGTGCTTTTCTTTTAACTCTACTCTACTCTATTGCATTGAGTCGTATAATAAGGCTATATGTAAAGGGGTTTTAGACAGCAAAGCTTTAAATATATTGAATTGTTTTCAGTTGGCAAAAATGTATTACGCAGCTTCGGAGGAATAACGTTTAATATGAGTCAAGAAATAGACCCGTCACAGAAGATTGAGACGGGTTCTGGCGCTGCTTCATCTGCAAATTCTGGAACAAAACGCCAGAGCTTTAAAGTTAGTTCCAAAACCGCCCAAAGTGAAATAATCACAGGACAAATCGACAATGCAGTCGCCCTTCCTGACCCTAGAACCTCTAACGAAATCGCCAATACTGCCGCCCCTGTCGGCAAAACTACGCCAAGTAGCGTACCTGAAAAAGATGAAAACGATTGGTATGAAGAACCTTTACGCCGAGGGAAAAAACCGGGTGACCGTTATGTGCGTATTGCCAAGTCCACTTCCAGCAATAATATCCGTTACCAAAGCGGGTTAAGCTTTACGGCAAAAGCTACCTCCGCACCACGCACCACCTTTGGTCGTTCCATACTAAAAGCCAAACGATTTCTAATCGGGCAACCTATCGCCAGTTCCGAAGCGCAACACCAACGTTTGAGCAAGGTACAGGCGCTGGCGGTACTTTCTTCCGATGCGCTATCCTCTACTGCCTACGCCACCGAAGCTATTTTGTTGGTGTTGATTTTGACTGGAAGGGACAACCTCAGCCTAGCGTTACCTATCTCAATGGGTATCGGCTTATTACTGATAATAGTAAGTCTTAGCTACCGACAAACTATTGCCGCTTATCCCAAAGGCGGGGGAAGCTATATAGTGGCTAAGGATAATCTAGGAGTCACGCCGGGCTTGGTAGCGGCGGCTTCCTTACTGATTGACTATGTTTTGACTGTCGCCGTGAGTATTTCCGCAGGTGTTTCCGCTATAACCTCAGCCTTTCCCGGTCTAAACATAGTGAGGTCTGAAATCTGCCTCTTGTTTATCGCGTTCATAACGCTGGCAAACCTTCGCGGTGTGCGTGAGAGTGGCATGATATTTACGCTGCCGACTTACTTGTTTATTTTCAGTATCTCATTATTACTGATACTAGGTTTTATTAATGTCGCTTTCGGGTTTAGCATTGGCAACCCGGTAACGCCTCCCGAAATTGAGTTGCCTAAGCAGTTCGAAAATATAAGCCTGTTTGTAATTCTACGCGCCTTTGCTTCTGGCTGTACGGCAATGACGGGGATTGAAGCTATTTCAGATGGTGTGC
>Ga0194047_10000565_pt1 | contig 24716 bp, 17 predicted proteins | sample JunL225m_MetaG_2_FD_160070 | JGI IMG/M metagenome (GOLD analysis project Ga0194047, IMG submission 160070) | Anoxic zone freshwater microbial communities from boreal shield lake in IISD Experimental Lakes Area, Ontario, Canada - Jun2016-L221-5m | ecosystem: Environmental > Aquatic > Freshwater... | reverse complement strand
ATTATAATGTTTGTCATTTGGGTGGAGAAATTATTAACCCTAAAAAAAATATTCCAAAAAGTATGTTTATTTCTATTGCAGGTATTGCTTTTTTATACCTCATGATGAACATAAGTGTTGCATCGGTTTTACCACTTGATCAAATTCAAAAAAGCAAATTTGTTGTAAGTGAATTTGTACAAACCCTGTCGGGCCCAATGGCAGCAAATATTGCTACAGTACTTATTTTATGGGTAGCATTCGCTTCTGTATTTTCTGCTACTTTGGGCTATAGTAGAATTCCTTATGCAGCAGCAAAAGACGGCGCGTTTTTTAAAATATTTGCCAACCTACATCCTACCAAACATTTTCCGCACGTTTCACTGTTGGTTTTAGGATCGGTTGCATTTGTATTTAGTTTGTTGTTTAAATTACAAGAAGTCATTAGTGCTATTTTAGCTATGCGAATTTTAATTCAATTTATTGGACAAGGAATTGGACTGATTTTATTAGTTAAACGCAAAGGGAAGGCGCATTTTGCTTGGAAAATGCCTTTATATCCTTTGCCAATAATTATAGCCATAATTATTTGGGCATTTTTATTTTTCTCTACCGGAAAAAATATGATGCTCGGAGGATTAACCGTTATAGGGCTTGGGATTATTGCCTATATCATAAAATCTTATAGAAGCAAACAATGGCCATTTATTGGGTAATCAGCAATTGTTTAGGCAATAAGTTTTGCAACAATACACTCAATAAAACTACAGCTATCGCGCCTATAACATTTAGCCATAAAAAGCCTAAGCCTATTAGTTCGTACTTATCTAACAAAAAACAGGTAATTACTAATATTTCTCCTAAAATGGCTGCAATAAAAACAGCATTTGATGCTACTTTTTTACAGTAGAATGCTACTAGAAAAATCCCTAATATAACACCATAAAATAAAGATCCCAATACATTCACCGCTTCTATTAAACTCCCCATACCCGTTGCTAATTCTGCAGTGACTATACAAAAAACACCCCAACCCAATGTATAATATTTAGAAATTTTATATTCTGCAGCACACTGCGCAATATTAGTACTATCATATTTTGATTCTCTAAAGCGTACATGAAAATCAATCATCGTGCAAGAAGCCAGTGCATTTAAAGATGCCGCAATAGAACCCCATGCCGCTAAAAAAATAATGGCTATCAATAATCCAACCAAACCCTTGGGTAAAAAATCAACTACAAAGCGCAAGAATATATAATTGGTATCATTCGTGTCTGCATCAGGTAATGCTTTTTTTAAAACCGCTTTGTATTGCTTTTGCGTTGCAGCCATTTGAGCCGTTCCTTTTTGCAAACTATCTTTAAATATGGCATTGCCAGGCAACACATAAGCTTTGCTAAATTTTTGTTGATTGATTTGTGCTAATTGAAAATTGGCTTCAATTGATTTCAGTGAATCTTTATAAACTGTTTGATTGGCTTTTTCTACTACTGCTTTATTAAAAAAAATTGGGGCAGGATTAAATTGATAAAAAGTAAACAGCATTGCTCCTAGTAGCAAAATAAAAAATTGCATGGGCACTTTTACCAAGCCATTCATAAGCAAGCCAACCTTACTCTCTGTATTATCTTTAGCAGTTAAATATCTGCCTACTTGAGACTGGTCTGTTCCAAAATAAGAGAGTGCTAAAAAAAAGCCACCTATTACGCCACTAATAATATTGTAACGATCTTTAAAATCAAATCCGTTTTTGGTAAACCCTGTTGTAATAACATTTAGTTTACCTGAAGCCCCACTTACTTTTAATGCGTCTGTAAATCCAACTCCAGCAGGCAGATAATGCACAATCAAATACCCTGCTACAAACATCCCAATAAAAATAATCACTAGCTGCAATTGCTGGGTATAAGCAACCGCTTTTGCACCGCCACTAACGGTGTAAATTATTAGTAAACCACCCATTACAATATTGGTATAAAAAATATCCCATCCCATTAATGAAGACAAAATAATGGAAGGGGCATAAATACTAATTCCTGTGGCTAATCCTCGAGCAATTAAAAACAAAGAAGACGTAAATATTCTTGTTTTAATATCAAATCTTTGCTCTAAAAATTCATAGGCTGTAAATACTTTTAACTTATTAAAAAGCGGCACAAAACTGATAGAAATAACAACCATAGCAATTGGCAAACCAAAATAATATTGCACAAAACGCATTCCATCGGTGAATGCTTGACCAGGTGCCGATAAAAAAGTAATTGCACTTGCTTGTGTACCCATAACACTCAATAAAACCAAGTACCATGGCAAACTCCTATTGCTTAAAAAATATCCTTCTAAATTTTTTGAGGTACGACTTTTATACAAGCCATAAGCAATGATGGTAAACAATGTACCAACTAATACAAACCAATCTATTCTACTCATGCAAAATAATTTGTAAACCAAGTAAAAAATAGCACCAACATAAACAGCACGAGTAGTACAAATACATACCAACTGCGCCATTTAGAAAATATGGGTATCTTTTTTTCTTGATTCATTATATTAATCGTTGTGCTTACTACTAATTAAACCGCCTGCTAAAAGCCCCATTCCTAGTCCTATAATTAATCCTAATTTTACATTTTTAATGAGCAAACCTAAGCCTACTGCAATTAATATTAGGGTAACGGCGCCAATTCTTCTGCGTGGTTGTTTACTCATGATTTAATTTTTAGGAAGTGCTATTAAATTAGCCATTAATTTATAGGCACCTGCTATTCCTGCAGGTAATTGTCTAAACAAAACCAAACTAACATAGGCGAAATTTCCTTTGCCATATTTAGCAATAGCCAAACTGCCATTACCAGGTTTTTCGCCAGTATCATTCATACCCAATGGCATTACAAAATGAGGGTCTAACATTTCGGCCTGATAAGTACTTCTTTCTTGTACCCAATTATCAAAATCTTGACTGGTAATTTTATTAGGATAATTTAAAACAGAATGATCTGGCAGTAAAAAATTAACTGCTGCTGATTCTTCTGTTACACGAGAACCTGCATTTACCATAAAAGCATAGGGCCCAACTTTAATTTTCTTTAACCCAATTTGATTGCTTTTTAAATATTGTACAATTAGGTTTCCGCCATTTTCCACATACCTGTTAAGTATATCATTTTTATTACTTAAATATTCAAAAATATTATGGGCCCTAATGCCTAAAATAATGGCATCGTAGGTTTTTAATTTTTCATCTGTAATGTCAGCTTCATGAATATATTGCACCTCGTAACCCATTTGCAACAAGGCCTCTGGCACTTTATCTCCAGCGCCAATAATATAACCAACTTTTTTCCCTTCTACTTTTATTGGTTCTTGTAATACACGAACATTGTTTTCAACAAAAAAATGAATATCTGGAATATGATCATATTTTATGGCACGTAAATATGAACGATAGGTATGTGATTTATTATTAATAAGCGTTTGTACTTCTGCATGCACAATTGGATATAAATTTTTTCTAAAATGCCCTTCCAATGGAATAGTCATAGCATAAACCCTGCCTGTTTCAAAATCAACAATGGTGTCTTTTACAAAAATATTTTCTGTTGCTTGTTTAATGCGAATGCTAACAGGCACTTGTTTCGCCGTAAAATTAGCCTTGTATTGTAGCTGTAATTTTGGGTTAGCAACTTGCTTGTTATTTGATACGATATTGTTTAAAACATTATCGGGAGTTAAAGAAACAATTATAGGTGTAATGACTACTAGTGGTTGATACAATTCGCCTTTTACTGGATCTACATATTTATACTGAACTGGCTTTTGATCAACAAAATTAACCCCATTAATTTTAAACGAAAAGTTAGCTAAATACGCAGCGGCGCTTTCATCTTGGCCAATTTGCATTTGATCATCTACCGAAAAACTACCAATATTTTCTTGCGACTTTGCCAGCCAATAAGGTTGCGATAATTTGGTTGATGCATCAACGTTTAATGATTTAATAAAACCATTGTTTTGGTTGTTCAGTAAATTAATATGCAAGGCTGAGTCAAACATATTTTGCACCGAATTATTTACCCATACTTTCTCCCATTGAATATTGGCATCTTTTCTTTTGTTCACAAAAAAATTAATATTCATACGCTCACCTAAAACTGCGTATTCATCGTCGGTTGTGGCTTCAAAAAATAAGCCACTACAAGCCATTATCAATTGCTTTATTTCTTCTAATTTTTTGTCTGCCCAATTTGTTTTTATTGGTAATTGCTGAACGGCTTTATATAATTCAACCAAACTGTCTACTGAATTTTCAGGTTTGTCTAATCGATATGCTTTGATGATATTATTTATTTTTTGCGGAATACTTTCAGCGCCTTTTATTCTGCTCCAACTAATATCAACTCCATCCATTAAACTTGTTCTTGGGGTATCGCCACCTGTTGTAACAAAAAATTCATAAGATGCACCCCTTCTTCTAGGACGTCCTTCTCCTTGGCTCTTATGCATACTTCTTGCCTCTCCCCCAATTTCGCCATAACTCTTTCCTAGCAAGGGATTATAGCCTCCCACGTCTAATTTGAATTGGTCGTTACTAGTGGTATTGGCTCCTCCAAAATTGAATGTATTCCATAGTATGCGCTTTGCCTGCCAAACACTCACTCCATATTTCAATTGCTCTGGAAACCTTTTAGGATCAGCTGCTGCAGTATATGCTTCGTTGGCCAAAATAGCTGATGCCGCATGGTGTCCATGTCCTGCACGTGCATCGGGCGGAAAACGTGCAATAATTACATCTGGTTGGTATTTCCTTATTACCCAAACCACATCGCTCAATATTTTTTCTTTGCCCCAAATACGTAAGGCTTCTGCTGCATTTTTACTAAATCCAAATTCAAATGCACGGCTAAAAAATTGCTCTGCACCATCTTGTCTTCTGGCTGCTAAGAGTTCTTGTGTGCGAATTAATCCGAGTTCAATGCCTTGTTCACTTCCTATTAAATTTTGTCCTCCATCTCCCCTAGTTAAACTCAAATATCCTGTACGATATAATTTTTCTTTGGCCAGGAATGGCAAGAATCCGTTGTTTTCATCATCGGGATGCGCTGCTATATATAGCACACTTCCCAAAACTTGCAATTTTTGCAATTGCATATAAATGTCGGCACTCGAATTGGCTACTGGTATCTGAGCTTGAAGATTACCAAGATTGATACCCAAGAATAGTATTAAAACTGAAGGAATGTAATTGCTAAACCTCATGTGCTTGATTAATTATGGTACTTACGAAGATAAGGAGCTGATTAATGAAATTGCCAACTACTTATCACAAAAAAACAACTAGTAATTCTAGTTTAGATAATTTTGCAGTTCCTTGCTGAAAATTAAGGCAATTTTGTGCCGAAATCACTAATTTCCTCTTATGAAAATGAAACTGTTATACTATATTGTTTTAGCACAAACAATACAATTTCAATTGGTTGCACAAACAAGTATTGTTGGTACTGGAAAAAAAGTGGACCCCTATTCTTATGAAATTACCAAGAATGCTATTTATAATCGTGCTGCTGTAAGTTCCGCACATCCACTAGCTAGTAAAATTGGGGCTGCCATTATGGAACAAGGTGGCAACGCTTTTGATGCTGCTATTGCGACTCAATTAGCACTGGCCGTTGTATATCCAGGAGCTGGAAATATTGGTGGGGGCGGATTTCTAATTGGCCATCAAGCTAACGGAACTAATATTGGAATTGACTTTCGCGAAGCTGCCCCAAGCGCCGCTAGTAAAGACATGTATTTAGACAAAAATGGTAATGCCCAATTATCGCTCTCACAATCAGGCCATTTAGCTTCTGGAATCCCAGGCACTATTGCAGGACTATTTGCTACCATGCCTTATGCTAAACTGCCTTTTAGCCAACTAATTCAACCTGCTATTGATTTAGCCGAAAAAGGGTTTGTGATTACTGAAAAACAAGCATCTAGCTTTAATGGCACACGCAATGAGTTCCTTAAAAACAGTAGTCAACCCACCGCATTTGTAAAAGAAACCAAATGGAAAGTAGGTGATACCTTAATTCAAAAAGCATTGGCTGCTACTTTAAAGCGCATTCAAATAAATGGTGCTAAAGGATTTTATGAAGGCGAAACCGCTCAATTAATAGTAGCCGAAATGCAAAGAGGCAATGGCATTATTAGTTTGGAGGATTTAAAAAAATACAGTGCTAAAACACGCGAACCCATTTCTTTTAATTATCGTGGATACCAAATTTTAAGTTTTGCGCCACCTAGTAGCGGCGGCATCATTATCAATCAACTATTTAAAATGATTGAAAAATATCCAGTTGCATCTTATGGTTTTCAAACAGTAAAAAGCGTGCAACTAATGATTGAAGCGCAAAGAAGGGCTTTTGCAGATCGTGCAGCACATATGGGTGATCCTGATTTTTGGAAAGTTCCTGTTAAAACACTTACTAGCGATGCTTACTTGGCCAAAAGAATGCAAGATTATAATCCCGAAAAAGCTAGCGTAAGTGAAAATATTAATGCAGGCGTTATTCACGAAAGCAATGAAACAACGCATATTAGCATTATTGATGCTGAAGGAAATATGGCCAGTATTACCACCACTTTAAATGGTGGATATGGCAGCAAAGTTGTGGTTGGTGGTGCTGGGTTTTTATTAAATAATGAGATGGATGATTTTAGTGTAAAACCAGGCACCCCTAATATGTTTGGTGCTATTGGCGGAGAAGCGAATGCAATTGCACCAGGAAAACGCATGTTGAGTTCTATGACTCCTACCCTAGTTTTGAAAAACAAAAAGCCCTATGTTGTAATTGGTACGCCAGGTGGAACTACCATTCCAACAGCGGTGTTTGAGGCTTTGGTGAATATTATTGATTTTAATATGAATGCTAGTGACGCCATTAATAAACCCAAATTTCACCACCAATGGCTACCTGATGAAGTGTTGGTTGAAAAAGACTTCGACGCCAATGTAGTAAAGAAATTACAAGCAATGGGTTATAATATAAAAGAAGGCGGAACTATTGGCAGAACAGAAGTTATTCGCTTATTAAGCAATGGCAAAAGAGAAACAGCAGCAGACAAACGGGGTGATGATTCTGTTGCAGGATTTTAGTATATCTAATAAATTTAAAGGAATTTAAAAGTTTGGTACTGAATTTGCCTATCCTTGCTATAATAACCTATTTTACAACTAAAGACTAAGGCCTGAAGCGTTTATTAAAGATATTAAACCGTGTAGTTCTAACCCTATTTGCTATCATATTGCTATTGTTTGTGGCATTACAAACAGAATATGTACAAAACAAATTGGTTAAATATGCTACCACTAAACTGTCTACCGCTTTAGGAACAGAAGTGCGTATTCAATATGTAAGTTTATCGCTCTTTAATAGAATGAATTTAGAAGGGACCTTAGTAAAAGACCAACAAAAAGACACCCTCTTATATGCAGGCCAATTTAAAGTGCGAATTACAGATTGGTTCTTTTTAAAAGATACGGCAGTATTAAAATATATTGGACTAGAAGATGCAGTGATTAAATTAACACGAAAAGACAGCATTTGGAACCACCAGTTTTTAGTGAACTTTTTTAGCGCCCCTTCAGCAAAAAAGCAACCGGGAGGAATTGCCTTCAACCTAAAAAAAATAGACCTTAAAAATATTCGATTCGAAAAAAACGACTACTGGATTGGAGAAAAAATGCATCTCAAATTAGGGAGTTTATTAATGGATGCAGAGAATATGAATTTTTCAAAAAGTATTTTTTCTATCAACGATATTACCATTGATAAACCTTTTTTAACTATTCTAGAATTAAAAGGGCTCAGACCAGATTCATTAAAAAAACATCCCAACCCTAATATAAAAGATACTGCAATGTATTTTAATGCAGGAGATATTGCTGCATACGTTACCTCTATAAAAATTAATGACGGTCAATTATGGGTTGAAGCAAATCAAGAAAAACCCACTACAATATTTGATGGAGACCATATAAGACTTAGTAAATTAAATGGTGTATTAAAGAATATTAGTTTTGTAAAAGATACCATTAAAGCCTCCATAACACTTTCAGCAAAAGACCGCTCTGGTCTTGAATTGAAAAAATTAAAAACCAAATTTAGATTTACACCACAAATAATGGAGTTAGCAGCTTTAGACCTGCAAACGAATAAGAGCAAGCTAGGACCTTATTATGCCATGAAATACAAAGACTTCAATGAAAACTTTGGCCATTATATAACTGATGTATTAATGGAGGCGAATTTTAAAGATTCAAAAGTGCACAGTGACGACCTAGCATTTTTTGCACCAGAATTAATAGGGCTTAATAAACAAATTTCACTTTCAGGTAATTTTCTAGGAACGGTTGAAAATTTTACTGTAAAAAATGTGAACGCAAAAGCTGGCGTTGGTAGTTCCATCACTGGTGTACTATCTATGAAAGGGCTTCCTTTTATTAATAGTACCAATATTAGTTTTAGTAATGGAACCTTGCAAACCAATTATTACGATTTAGGAATCATTCCAGCATTAAAAGATGTTGTATCCCCCAATTTATCTGCACTAGGAAATATTATATACCGAGGTGATTTTAATGGCACCATTAATAACTTCATTACTAATGGAATATTTAACACTGCACTTGGTGGTGTTAAAACAAATATATCCATGCAATTCCCAAATAAGAAAGAGCCTACTTATACTGGAAACATTGAAACTGCTCATTTTAATATTGGGAAGTTTTTAAATATTGCTCAATTGGGTTTGGTAGATTTTAAAGGAGGCATCACTGGTACCAGTTTTAAAATTGACAAACTTAAAACTGAATTAGACGGAAAAATAGCTAGTATTGAGTTTAACAACTATGCATACTCCGATATTATTACCAAAGGTTTATTACAAAAGAAATATTTTAGCGGAGAGTTAAAAATTAATGACCCTAACCTTGATTTTACCAGCAATATTGAAATCGATTTAAACAAAGCACAGCCTAGTTATAATATGGTTGGAGACTTAGTACATGCCGAACTAAAGTCTTTGAATTTATACAAAGATAAAATAAGTATCACAGGACTTTTAGACGCCAATTTTACAGGAACCAATATTGACAACTTTTTAGGAACAGCCAAATTCTTAAACGCAAATATTAAAGGAGAAATTAGTACTATCAATTTCGATTCTTTAAAATTAAGTTCCAATTATATAGACAGTATAAAATCTTTAACCTTAGTAGGCAATGATTTTAATGCTGCAGTTAAAGGTCGATTTAGCATAATGGACTTGCCAGCAAGTATTCAGTTACTACTTAACCATTATTATCCTGCATATATTAAATCGCCAAAATCTATTCCTACAAATCAGGCTTTTGAAGTATCGGTAAATACCAATTATTTTGAACCCTATTTAAAATTATTCGACAAAAGAATTGCTGGATTTAATGATGTTTCATTTACTGGAACCATTGATACAAAGAAAAATAAATTGGGCATTGAAGCTAGTTTGCCTTACGGAAAATACGATAAGTTTATTGTGTCTGGTGCCGCTATTAAAGGAATTGGCAACAAAGACACCCTAAACATTAATGGAGATATTGGTAGTATTCAAATAAGCGACAGTATTCATTTTCCGAATACCCATTTTCAGGTAACGGCCATGAATGACCATTCAATTGTTGCTATTAAAACAAATACCGACAATCCATTTAATAATGCATCCTTACTTGCCGATGTATATACCTATCAAGACGGCGTAGGTATTCGTTTAAGACCATCTAGTTTTGTATTGAATGAAAAAAAATGGAGTATAGAAAATGCAGGTGAATTAAGTATTAGAAACAATATCATTGATGCCAAAAATCTTCAGTTTACACAAGGCTTTCAAGAGATTCGAGTAGAATCAGCGCCAGCAGGCAGTTCTAATAATTTAGTAGTAAAATTAAAAAATGTTTTTTTAGGCGATATTACTGCCGTGCTTTTTAGAAACCCAAGAATTGAAGGCGTATCTACTGGCAGCATTGTAATGAGTGATTTTTATGGAAACTTTCAAGCAAACGCTACATTAAGCACAGAACAATTTAGACTAGACGATGATTCAGTTGGTTTGGTTAAATTAACTGCAGGTTATAACAATGCCACTGGAATGATTCCATTTACAGTTCAATCTCCAAATGAATCATTCAAACTAAAAGCAACAGGATTTTACAATTTAAAAGATTCCATCGGAAAACCTTTTAATACCGATATACAATTAGAAGACACCAAAATAAATATCCTTCACCGATTTATTGGCGACCTATTTAGTGACTTTAAAGGACAAGCAAAGGGTAATTTAAATATTAACGGAGACCCAAATGCACCAGACCTATTGGGGAATATTAGTTTACGCAATGCAGGCCTAACTGTTAATTATACAAAAGTCCATTACAGTATTGATTCTGCTGAAATACAATTCACCAAAGATGGCATTGATTTTGGCGAATTAGCCATTAGAGATAAATACAATAACAAAGGAATTGTAAAAGGAAAACTATTAGAAATAGGATTTAAAAATTTGCAATTCGATTTTGACTTATCTACTAATAAACTATTATTAATTGATACAAAATTCAAAGACAATCAACAGTTTTATGGGAATGCCATAGGCAAAGCCCAAATGAGTTTTAAAGGACCTGAGAGCAATGCAAAAATGAATATCACTGCAGAAGCAACAGATAGTTCTCATATTTTTTTACCAAGCTCTACTAGTAAAGAAAGTGGCTTAGCAGACTTTATTGTATTTAAGCAATATGGCACAGAAATGGAAACGGTTAAACCATCTAGCAATTTCAACTTAATTGTAGACCTAGATTTAACTGCCAATAATAAAGTAACTATTGATGTTATTTTAGATCAATTGACCGGAGACGTTATTAAAGCAGTGGGCAATGGTCGATTAAAAATACATGCAGGCACAATTGATCCATTAACTATTAGAGGACGCTATAATATAGACAAAGGTAGTTATGATTTTAATTTTCAGTCTTTTATTAGAAAGCCATTTGAACTAATGGCCGATGCTGGCAATTATATTGAATGGAACGGAGATCCTTTTAAAGCAGATATGCATATTGATGCAAAATATATTGCCGAAAGAATTAGCCTAAGTGAATTAGTGGGTAATAATAATTTTAGTGGTGCTATTAAAGCCTATCGCGGAGACGTTTATGTAATTGCACAATTGAGAGACAAATTAAATTTACCAAGTATTAAATTCAAATTAGACTTTCCTCAAGGGAGCCCAGTTAAAACAGACAATGAATTTGCTGCGTTTTTAAACAGAATTGAAAAAGACGATAACGAAATTTTAAAACAGGTATCCTTTTTAATTGTGCTTGGGTCATTCGCTCCATCAGGATCAAGTGGAAACACTGTTATAGCGAATCCTTATATGATTACTGCGATTGGTGTGAATACCATTTCACAAGTACTTACTAAAGAAGTTAATAAAGCATTGTCGAATGTATTGTATAGAATTACTGGAGATAAAAGTTTGAGTTTTGATTTAGGAACAACTTTATATAGTAGTAATAGTTTAATTGACGCAAACACAGGCATTACAAACAGCACCAACAAATTTGATAGAACGAGGGTTAATCTCAAATTGGGTTATGCATTTGCAAATAATAAAATTGTAGTTACGTTGGGTAGCGATTTCGATTTCAATTTAGGAAACACTTCCGCTATTCAAAATGGCAACTTCCAATGGTTGCCAGATTTTAATGTTGAGTTCATTTTAACCAATGATAGAAAATTAAGGGCAATTGTATTTACAAAAAACAGTTTGGATATTAATGGATCTACATTTGGCAGACGCAACCGTCAGGGAGTAAGTATTTCTTATAGACGAGATTTCGAAAAATTATTTGGCACAAAAGAAACACCACTTGTAGTTACTCCTAGTTCTAATTCAGACAGTACCCATCAACAATAAATTAAGGCAGAATTCTTGCTGGTATTTTTTTGCAATTTTTTAATCGATACACATAAAACTGTCTTACAATTCCCCCATTTCTAATTTGATTAATTACTACAGGAGATTGTATTTGTTCGAAGTATTGGCTATAAGTAGCACGTACATCTATTGGTAAATTAGAAGGCGCAATACAATAAGCATCATTGCCTAATTGTATTTTTTTACGCGATTCATTTAACCAAGCGAACTTATGTAGATCGGTAAGTAAACCCACACCAATAAGTGTCAACCCCGTTTCGCGAGCAGTATAAAATTCTAGATGTCCTCCTGGAAACCATTTATCTACTAACAAAAATGGATCAGGCTTCATGGTAGCATTTGCTATATCTGATTTTACCAATTGATTAAAATCTGCACTAAAGTTTTTCCAACCAGTTAAGTCAAGTGTAGGACAATATTCGCCATAATTTTCTTTGTTATGACTACCAAAATTAACCGACGAAAACCTTACAACACCAATAGCAGCAATAGATAAACCCACTATTAACACTCCCGCAAACGCTAGGATGTTAGGAATGATTTTTTTAGTTTGTTGGTCTAAATAAATAGCCGACAATAAAAGAAGTGGAATATATGCAGGACCAGTCCAGTGTGGCAATGTAGGATTAAACAAAGCAATGACCCAAAAAAATACAATCATTGGAATGCTCATGGCAAATAGCCAAGTTTGCGTTCCCTTTCGTTTGAAAAAAATATTTCTACCTATTGCTGCAAAAACTGCAAAAAGCATCAATAAAAATATAATTGGATTTTGATAGGCGAATTCACCCAAAATTTCTCGCCCTAATAAATCCCATTGTAAGTTAGTATGGGTAACTCTTTCGGCATGAAAGCGATAAGTAATAAAATTATATTTCAGATTCCAAAAAATAATTGGAATCATAAAAATTAAACTAACAGCAAATGCTATGTAAATTCTATAATTACTAAGCCATTTAATTCTTAAATATAAAATACTAATACCTAAACCAACCCAAAGGTATAGTCCATGCACTTTACACAGGATTGATAACCCAATAATAGCGCCCAATAAAATCCATAAACTTGTTTTATTTTCTGATCCTGGCTTAAATAAAATTACGGCCATCACATACAATGCACCTGTCCAAAAAGCCATTTGAGGAGAATCTGGCAAAATAAATAACCCAGCAATAATACTTGTATAAATGGCAAACTGATATAGTAAAGCTGCATACCATCCAGCTTTGTCTGTTGCTAAAAATTTGGCTGTTAAATAAATAAACCAAGTGGCAAATCCAGAACAAAGTATACTCCCTAATCGCAAAGAAATTTCAGAAACCCAATGCAGGTTTAAAGAAGTTAATCGAATCATCCATCCAACCATTGGTGGATGATCAAAATGATTCCAATCAGTTTGTAAAGCATAGGTCCAATAATACACTTCATCATTCCCTAACTCTATTAAACCTGCAAACACAAGTTTTAATAAACTACTAATTAAAATTAGTTGAAACACTTTATTAGTAAAAGATGGATAGTTTCTTATCATAGTTAGTTTTATTGGTGTTCAATTAACCAACGAACAGCCAACTCATACCCTTTTAATCCTAGCCCTATAATACTTCCAGCAGACTTGCCAGATACATGTGATAATTTTCTAAATTCCTCCCTTGCATGCACATTGCTTATATGAACTTCCACAACAGTAGTTTTAAGCGCCGCAATAGCGTCTCCAATGGCCACAGAAGTATGTGTATAGCCGGCAGGATTCAATACAATTCCGTCGTAATCAAAACCAACCCTTTGTAATTCGTTTATCAACTCCCCTTCTATATTAGACTGAAAATAACTAAACGCTACTTGTGGAAATAGTTGTTGAAGCCCTTTGAAATATTCGTCAAAGCCTTGGCTACCATAAATCCCAGGCTCTCTGGTGCCTAATAAATTCAAATTCGGGCCATTGATGATTGCAATTTTCATATAACGAATTTAAGTAAATGAGGCAATAATCTTACAAAATGATTGTACTAACAGAATGGATGTTAGATATATTTAATAAGAAACAACTGACTATCGTCATATTTATACAATATTCTAGTTGATAATTTTGCAGATAGAAACAACCCACTGTTTTATGACAAATGCAATTTACCTCACAACCACAGAGCCATTTTCAGGCAAATCAATCATTGCACTAGGTTTAATGAATTTACTAGCAGGAAAGACAGAAAAACTAGCCTATTTTAAACCTATTGCCACCAGCAAGGAAAATGAAAAAGACTATCATTTAGAAACAATGATTAAGCATTTTGGACTAACTGCCCCTTACGAAGACATGTATGCATTTACTAGGGCCGAAGTGTTAAAATTAAAAAACGATGGTGATGACGCGTTAATAATTGATACCATTATTGAAAAATTCAAAAAATTACAAGAAGCCAATGACTTTGTAATTGTTGAAGGGTCTGATTTAATAGGTAGAAGCACCAACCTTGAATTTGACGATAATATTAGTATTGCAAAAAATTTAGGCATACCAGTAATATTGGTGGTGAAAGGCGAAGGAGAAAATATTCAAGAAATTGTTGCACCTGCTGTTTCTACTTTTAAATCATTCTTAGACGAAGGTGTACAAGTACTAACTGTTATTGTTAACAAAGTTGATCCAGAAAAAATCAACGAAGTAGTTGATAGTTTAAAACAAGTTTTGCCTGCAGATATTATTATTACTGCTATTCCACAAAATAAAGATTTAGGCAATGCCAACATAAAAGAAATATGTGATTCAGTAAATGGAAAAGTACTTTTTGGCGAACATTTATTTACCAACCAAGTAGACAATTATATTGTTGGTGCAATGCAATTACACAATTGTTTATTGCGCTTAAAGAAAAACACATTAATTGTAACACCTGGCGATCGTGGAGATATTATGATTGGAGTTTTACAAGCAAATTTGTCGAAAAATTATCCAAAAGTTTCAGGCATTATTTTAACTGGTGGATTGGTTCCTGAGCCTTCTATCATTCAATTAATTGAAGGACTAGATACCATTGTTCCTATCATTCAAGTTGAAACAGGCACTTTTGAAACAGTTAATAAAATAGCCAATACACAATCAAGAATTGCATTTTATAATAAAGAAAAAATTGCGCTGGCTATTAGCACATTTGATAAGTACATAGACATTAAAGCAATCGGCGAAAAAATAAATACTTTTCAAACAAGAAACATTACGCCACGTATGTTTCAGTACCAAATTGTCAAGCGCGCAAAAGAGCAGAAAAAACATATTGTTTTACCAGAAGGCAATGACGATCGAATTTTAATTGCTGCTGATTTACTCATTAAACAACAAGTGGTTGATATTACCATCTTAGGTATTAAAGAAAATATTGTTGCGGCAGCAAAGCGTTTAAACCTAACCCTTGATTTTGATCAAATTCAAATTATTGATCCTGCTACTTCTAACAAATATGAAGCATATGTTGCGGCATTAGTAGCACTACGTAAATCAAAAAATTTACAAGTAGAAATGGCGAAAGATTTAATGCTTGATGTTGCTTATTTTGGAACCATGATGGTGTATCAAGGCGATGCAGATGGCATGGTATCAGGTGCTTTACACACAACCCAACACACTATTCGACCTGCTTTACAATTTGTAAAAACCAAAAAAGATGTACACTTAGTTTCTTCTGTATTTTTCATGTGCTTGCCTAATCGTGTAGCTATTTTTGGAGACTGTGCGGTGAATCCAAACCCAAGTTCAGAAGAGTTAGCAGAGATTGCCATTTCATCGGCAGAAACAAGTTTAATGTTTGGCATTGAACCAAAAATTGCCATGTTATCTTATTCATCTGGCACATCAGGCGAAGGAGAAGATGTTGAAAAAGTTAGAAAAGCAACTGCCATCATTCGACAAAAAAGACCCGATTTAAAAGTAGAAGGACCTATTCAATACGATGCTGCTGTTGACCCTAGTATTGGCAAACAAAAAATGCCAAATTCAGAAGTGGCAGGGCAAGCCAGTGTATTGATATTTCCAGATTTAAATACTGGTAATAATACTTATAAAGCAGTGCAAAGAGAAACCGGGGCCCTAGCAATTGGCCCAATGTTACAAGGCCTTAATAAACCTGTAAATGATTTAAGCAGGGGTTGCACCGTTGATGATATTTTTAATACCGTTGTAATCACCGCAATACAAGCGCAAGACTCAAAATAAGCCATACCAATGAATTTATTCGTTATTAACTCAGGTAGTAGTTCTATTAAATACCAATTGATTCAAATGCCTTCCGAAACAACACTTTGTTCGGGATTAATTGAAAGAATTGGATCAGAACAATCTTGTATTACACACAAAAGACATATCGATAATAAAATAATTACTAGCACCGAAACCCTTGCTATTAATAGTCATTCAGATGGATTGATTGCAGTAACTACTTTGTTAACAGATCCTGTAATTGGCGTTATTAAACAACCAGAAGATATTGATGTAGTTGGCCATAGAGTAGTACATGGAGGCGAACAATTTTCTAGCACTATTGCTATTACACAAGCAGTAAAAGAAAAAATAAAAAGTTTATTTCCTTTAGCGCCCTTGCACAACCCTGCAAACTATTTGGGCATTGAAGTTGCAGAAGAAATTTTTCCATCAGCAAAACAAATTGCGGTGTTTGATACTGCCTTTCATCAAACAATGCCAGCGGTTGCATACCGATTTGCCATCCCAAATTACTACTATACTGAATATGGTATTCGGGCTTATGGATTTCACGGAACAAGTCATAAATATGTTAGTGAAAAAGCCAATGATTATTTAAAAATTAAAGGGTCAAAAATCATTAGCATTCACCTAGGTAATGGCTGTAGTATGAGTGCTGTCCTTGACGGTAAATGCATAGATACCACAATGGGATTAGGACCAATGAATGGATTGATCATGGGCACTCGTGCAGGTGATATTGACCAATCAGTTATTTTTTATTTAGTAAACGAATTGGGCTACCCCATGGGCGAAATTCATGATGTACTAAATAAAAAAAGTGGCATGTTAGGACTCACCGGATTTAGTGATATGCGAGATATAAAACACCAATATCAATCAGGATCTAAAGACGCTATTCTTGCATATGAAATGTATGCATATCATATAAAAAAATACATTGGAGCATTTACCGCAGTGCTTGGAGGCCTTGATGCCATTGTGTTTACAGGGGGTGTTGGAGAAAATGATGCACTTACACGTAGTCTTGCAACTACTGCTTTGAGCAATTTAGGCATACAGTTAGATGCACAAAAAAACCAAACTACTTCAAAAGAAATTCTTGAAATAAATCAACAAGATAGCAGGGTTAAAATACTTGTAATACCTACTAACGAAGAATTGGAAATAGCAAAACAGTGTTACCAATTAGCGCAAGTAAATTAGTTGCGCATCATGTCCATAAAATTGTCGAATAAATAACGACTATCGTGCGGTCCAGGTGTGCTTTCTGGATGGTATTGAACACTAAATGCAGGCCTGTCTTTTAAACGAATTCCTTCAATAGAATCGTCATTTAAATTTAAATGGGTAATCTCCACATTTGCATGCGTACGCACCGCTTCTGGATTTACTCCAAAACCATGATTTTGTGTAGTGATTTCGCACTGACCTGTAATAATATTTTTTACAGGATGGTTCAATCCACGGTGTCCATGGTGCATTTTAAACGTTGGAATATCGTTTGCCAAAGCCAATAATTGGTGGCCTAAACAAATACCAAACAAAGGTTTATTTTCTTTTAAAATATCTTTTACCGTTGCAACTGCATAAGGCATTGCAGACGGATCTCCAGGACCATTAGATATAAAATAACCACTAGGATTAAACTCTTTTAATTTGCTCAATGGTGTTTTAGCTGGATAAACACGAACATGTGCTCCCCTACTAACCAAACATTCTAAAATATGTTTTTTCACACCAAAATCCAATACTGCAACTTTAATACTTGCACTAGCATCTCCTAATTCATATGCTTCTTTGGTACTAACAGTGCTAGCTAATTCCAATCCGTCCATATTAGGCACTGCAGCAAGCATTTCCTTCAATTTGTCTACATCTAATACTGCAGATGAAATAATGCAATTCATTGCCCCCTTGGTGCGAATATGAGCCACTAATGCCCTTGTATCAATATCGTCAATTGCTACAATATGATTGGCCAATAAATAGTCCTTCAAATTGCCATTGGCTAAGATTCTGCTATATTGTTCTTCTAAGTTTCTTGCTATTAACCCGTGTATTTTTACAGAACTACTTTCTACGTCTACATCTTTTACACCATAATTACCAATATGTACATTATTCATGATCAACACTTGACCTGTATAACTAGGATCGGTAAATACTTCTTGGTAACCAGTCATTCCTGTATTAAAACAAATTTCACCGGTTGCTGTACCGATTGTTCCGAAAGCTTGGCCGTGAAATACATGACCATCGGCTAATACTAAAATTGCAGGTTGTTTGGCTTGAGACATTTTGGTTCGTTCTATTTAATGGTGCAAAAAAAACACATCTACCAATAATAAACATATTTTTTTTTACACATCGGGCTAAAAAAAAGGCAAGACCAATAAAGTCTTGCCTGTTATATGAAATTCAATTCATTTAATTAGTCAGCAGCTTTATCTTCTGCAGCTGGCGTTTCCTCAGCTTCTGCAACTGGAGCATCTTCAACAGTTGGTTCAGCAACTACAGCTTCTTCAACAATTGGAGTAGCTTCAACAGCTTCTGCTTTTTTCTTTGCACCACCAGCACGACGTGTTTTCTTAGCTGGTTCAGCGGCTTTATCAATACCATTGCCATAGATTTCGTTGAAATCAACCAACTCAATCATTGCTTTTTCTGCATTATCACCTGGGCGTATGCCTAATTTCAAAATTCTGGTATATCCACCCGGACGAGTAGCTACTTTAGGACCAACTACTGTGAATAATTCTTTCACAGCTGCTTTGTCTTGTAATTCAGCAAAAACCAAACGGTGGTTGTGGCTAATTTGTAAAGCTGTTTCGTTCTTTTTTGTTTTAGTAATCAACGGCTCAACATAAGTTCTTAGAGCTTTAGCTTTAGCCAAAGTTGTAACAATACGTTTGTGTGTGATTAATTGACTAGCTAAGTTTTGTAATAAAGCAATTCTGTGTGCTTTTTTACGGCCTAGGTTATTGATTTTGTCTCCGTGACGCATGACAGTTGTTTTTATATCTTATACCGTGTCGGGAATATAAGATGTGAATAATGGAATAGACGCGATTAGTTATCTAAGTTGTCTAAACCTAATTTGTTTAAATCCATACCAAAGCTCAAGCCTCTTTCAGTTAAAACTTGTTCAATTTCAGACAAAGATTTTTGACCGAAGTTTCTGAACTTCATCAAGTCTTCTTGTTCGTATTGAACTAGTTCACTTAAGCTATTGATTTTAGCAGCTTTTAAGCAATTGAATGCACGTACAGAAAGGTCTAAATCTTCTAGTGGTGTTTTCAATACTTTACGTAATTGTAATACGTGCTCGTCAACTACATCTTCTTTTTTGTCTTCTTTGTTATCAAAAGTGATGTTTTCATCGGTGATGATCATCAAATGTTGAATAAGAATACGAGAAGCTTGTTTCACTGCATCTTCTGGATGTATGGTACCATCGGTAGCAACATCTAAAATTAGTTTTTCGTAATCAGTTCTTTGTTCAACACGATAGTTTTCAATAGCGTATTTAACGTTTTTGATTGGCGTGTGAATAGAATCGATTGCTATGTAACCGAATGGAGCGTCTTTAACTTTGTTTTCTTCTGCAGGGATATAACCACGACCTTTTGCAATCGTTAATTCAATATCCATTTTAGAAGTGTTATCCATGGTACAGATCACTAGTTCTGGGTTCATCACCTGGAAACTTTGAGATCCTTCACCAATCATACCTGCATTAAATTCAGTACGACCTTTGATAGATAAACTGATTTTTTCGTTGGCTACATCGTGCTCTACATTTTTCTTAAAACGTACTTGCTTTAAGTTTAAGATCACTTCTGTAACGTCTTCGGTGATGCCTTTAATGGTTGCAAACTCGTGGTCTACGCCTTCGATTTTGATACCAACAATAGCAAACCCTTCCAAAGAACTTAATAATACTCTGCGTAGAGCATTACCGATGGTCAGACCGAATCCTGGCTCTAAGGGACGGAATTCAAACTGTCCTTCAAAATCTGTTGCTTTTTGTAAAACGATTTTGTCTGGCTTCTGAAAGCTTAATATTGCCATATTAGAACTTGTTTTTTACTTATGAATCTTTAACCCACAAGAGGCTAAAGGAATATTGTTATGATTAGAACCTGAAATCAACTCCCAGGTGCTTAATTATTTAGAATACAATTCGACGATCAATTGCTCCTTAATGTTTTCAGGAACATGTTCACGTTCAGGCATTGTAATAAAAGTACCTTTTTTCTCTGCTTCGTTCCAATCTAACCATCCAAATTTTGGATTTTTACCACGACTCTTACTTGTTACAGCAGAATTGTCGGCACTTTTTGGTTTGTACGAAACAATATCACCTGGTTTGCAAGTGTAAGAAGGTACGTTCATCACTTCACCATTAACAAGAATATGTTTGTGGTTTACTAATTGACGTGCTTCTGGACGACTAGCTGTTAATCCTAAACGGAAAACAGTGTTGTCTAAACGAGACTCCAATAATTTAATTAAGTTTTCGCCGGTAACACCTTTTATACGTTGTGCTTCTTCGAAAGTCTTACGGAATTGGCGCTCTAACACACCATAAGTGTATTTCGCTTTTTGCTTTTCACGTAATTGCAATGCATATTCACCTAAGGTTTTACGCTTACGTGCTGCACCATGCTGACCCGGAGGGTTGCTGTTTTTGCCTAACCACTTAGCATTACCTAAGATTGGTTCGCCGAAAATTCTGGAAATTTTGGTCTTTGGACCTGTGTAACGTGCCATTTCTTTTTGTTTGTTGATTTTTTAATGTCGACACTGTATCAGTAAAAATCTAAAATAGATGCAGTGCCCTTATGAATAGTTTTGGTTAGCAAGCATTTCAATGAAGAAATAATGCCAACACAAATTAAACTCTACGTTGTTTTGGAGGACGACAACCATTGTGTGGTAAAGGTGTAACGTCTTTAATAGATGTTACTTCAATACCTGATTGTGCAATTGAACGAATAGAACTTTCACGTCCAGCACCAGGGCCTTTCACAAATACGTCTACTCTTTTCAAACCTGCATCAACTGCAACTTTTGCAGCATCGGCAGCAGCCATTTGAGCCGCATATGGTGTATTCTTTTTAGAACCTTTGAAACCCATTTTACCAGCACTGCTCCAACTAATCACCTGACCGGTTTTGTTAGTAAAGCTGATAATAATGTTGTTAAAAGTTGCTGAAATACGCACTTCACCAGCCGCGTCAACTTTTACAATTCTTTTCTTCGCAGCAGTTTTAGCACTGTTTTGCGCTTTTGTTGGTTTTGCCATTTTTTGTTTTTGAGGTATTCATCCCAAACTTTTTTGGGACTGATTAACAATGAAAAATCCCGAACTGATTCGGGAACCGATTCACTCTCCTTTCTATTACAGAAGATCCAAGCTGAAGCGGATTATTTAATACGAATGAGTATGATGCAAGCACCACACTCATTCGACTAATTATTTCTTAGCAACTTTCTTTTTACCGGCAACTGTTTTACGTTTACCTTTTCTAGTACGACTATTCGTTTTGGTACGTTGACCACGAACAGGCAAACCTTTACGGTGACGCAATCCACGATAACAAGCAATATCCAACAAGCGTTTGATACTCATTGAAACTTCACTACGTAAAGCACCTTCCACCTTAAATTCGGAGTTGATGATGTTACGAATAGCACCTTGTTCTTCGTCGTTCCACTGATTTACTTTTTTGTTAAAGTCAATACCAGCTTTAGTAAGAATATACTGAGCAGTTGAGCGTCCAATCCCAAAAATATAGGTTAGACCAATTTCTCCTCTTTTATTCTTTGGTATATCGATACCGGCAATACGAGCCATATTCTAATTTTAAGTTTTTATACTATTTATTTAAGAGCACCAATTTAGTGATCCAATGTTTTACTATCCCTGACGTTGCTTATAACGAGGGTTCTTTTTGTTGATTACGTATAGCTTGCCTTTACGCTTCACAATCTTACAATCAACACTGCGCTTTTTGATAGAAGCTCTAACTTTCATAAAATGGTTTTTTCTTCGCCTATTAATTGCTTTCGCAACTTTTTTGGCTTATTGGTGCCTAAATAATTTTATCCCTCTACTTGTTTGTCCTTACAACTATTTGTAACGGAAGATAATTCTTCCTCTACTCAAATCATAAGGGCTCATCTCAACCCCCACTTTATCACCTGGAAGAATACGGATGTAGTGCATCCTCATTTTACCAGAGATGGTTGCCAGTATTTCGTGGCCGTTTTCTAGCTTCACCCTGAACATAGCATTGCTTAAGGCTTCTAGAATTACTCCATCTTGTTTAATCAGCGGTTGTTTCGACATACAATTTTTGGGGCTGCAAAGATATTAGTTTGCAGTGGAAATATGAAAAATAAGTGGAAAAAAATCTTTAAAATGTGGAAAATCAGCCCAAATAAGCCTATTTCGGTGCAAATATGCCATAAATTCTCCACATAAAGGGTGTCAAATTTTAAGAAATGATAAAATAATCCCAATTTAAAATTTTAAAAAAGATTCACTGGCACAATAAATTCCCAAATATTGGGTTTGGTTTGACCCCGATATTCTACATCTAACAAATGACTATACCGAATACCAAAACTTACGGGTTGTTGGTTCCACCAGCGAGTATCGAAGTGAATTTCTGCGCCTACTGTTCTAAAATTTGTTTTTTTGCTTGTTCGCAAACTTTTACCCTCTGTAAAATCAAAAAAAACATTTGCCCTGATTCTTGAAAAATAAACCAGATTACCAAAACCCCAATCGGGATAAGCAATGGGTAGGTGGTAATTCAGGCCTAGTTTCCACATACTTGGAAAGTCTATTGCCGTATATCCCCTAGAAAAAGGAAAATTATTACTGTAAGTATATTGTTGCAAAGTGTCTCTTACTTGGTATGACCCTGTTACAACGAAACTATGGTTATTAAACAGTCCTGGCAGATAATAAGATCCACTCAATAAAATTTGGTTTGCACTACTATTGCCAAGCGCTTGTTTGTATTGTAGCAATATGCGTTGCCCCCAATGCGGATAAATTTGTTGTTTGGCTTTTTGAATCTGGCTAATAAAGCTAATACTGCTGCTAATAAAATTAATACCAGCATTGGGCATAATTTGTTTTCCTATGCCGGTCCAATTCACTTGGTCTAGGTGATAAGAGGAACTAACTGTTAGGTAACGATAAAATTGACCGCCCGAAAAATTAAGGGGTAATTGAATTCCCAAATAAGCATTGGTTTCATTCCAATGGAGCAAGCTGTCTTTGTTTAAATAGGCCGATCGGTTCCAGGTTTGACTCATTCCAAATATAGGCTGTAAAAAATGCGCCCCATAAATCACATCATACGCAATTTTATTACTCCCTTCATTTTCATTGTAAGTATATGCCAATTCAGACTGGATTGTATTTAAAATGTTTTGACCATAGAGCCGAAAAGAATATTCCGGTTGCTCATACATTGGCCTCCAACTATGGAAATTGAAAAGTTTGTGGGATTTTGAATAATTGGTAATTTCAAAACTTCTATCAATTAAGCCAACTAATAACTGTTGGTCTGATTTTTTGTAAATGGAAGGAACATATAAATCTGTCAATGCATTTTTATATTGTATACTTTCAAAATGGTTGTTTAATTGACCTAGTTGATACCCAGATGCTGTAAAAACCGATGCAACAATTGTTCCGTTCGAACGAATTACCCCTTGATACAAACCAGTTGAATAAGTAGCCAATTTAAATGGTCCTTTTTTTGCTACCCCATCAATATAGGCCCATATTTCGTCGCGACCTTGATTGGTTGTTGTAAAAATTAAAGTGTCTGATTGAACAGTTAAAAATCCAATCAAAGCATTGGAAAAATTTAATACAATTTGTTCCGTATCAAAGTGGTTGAATTCCTTTTTCAACAAAGCCATCTCTCCGAATTGGTTTCTTGCAGTATAATAAACACAGTGATCATTGGCAGAAAATTTTGGATTGGCATAAATTAATTGATTGGAATAATTACTATGTATTTTATTGCCAACTAAATCCATTAAAACAATCGAAGAGCCTGTATTAGTAGGAAGTTCAACTGCTAGAATTTGAAGTCCATTATGCGAAATATCTGGAGAAAAGTATTTGGTGTTTTTTATAATTGTTTTTTCTTCCTTGGTAGCAATATCAATTAATTTGATTTGTTTGTATGCTCGATTGCCCCATCGAATATCTGGTTGGTCTGCCGCATAAATTATTTTGCCGTTATTGTAAGAAAAATAATCGTCAGTTGCAATAGATTGATTGGCAATTTTTGTTTCGGATTGGTCTTGATTAATAATAAAAAATGCAGGATTTTTTTTGTATGATTTTTTTAGTATTATTAAAGATTCATTTGAAAATGCATAAGGATACTTATAGTCAACCACATCCTTTGGCAATGGGCTTGTTAGCCATTTAATCGGTTCGTCATTTTGTTCTTTCCAT
>Ga0194047_10000564_pt1 | contig 24739 bp, 22 predicted proteins | sample JunL225m_MetaG_2_FD_160070 | JGI IMG/M metagenome (GOLD analysis project Ga0194047, IMG submission 160070) | Anoxic zone freshwater microbial communities from boreal shield lake in IISD Experimental Lakes Area, Ontario, Canada - Jun2016-L221-5m | ecosystem: Environmental > Aquatic > Freshwater... | reverse complement strand
GCTAACAGCCGAAGTAGGGCAGGTACTAGGTCAAATCAGCGCCCTCGAATCCAGCGAGGGTTTGCAAGTAGCGGAACGGTTGGCGGCAGCGCGAGAAACGGCACAGCAAGCCGCTAATCGTTTGGCGCAACAGACTGAACAACTAGAAGGAGCGCGTCAATCGGTGAGGGCGGCGCAAGTTCGGCAGGAACGTGTGGCAGGAAACTGGCGCAAATTGCAGGTGGAAAGTTTGGCATCGCTGGGTAAACTGCGGCAAGAAGCGGCGGAAAAAGCAGAGTGGCTTCTGGCAACGGCACAATTGGAAGAAGCTATGACCCAACTAACCGCCCTATCGCTGGAAGCAGAACAACCTCCGCGCTTGCTCAATGGGCTGGAAGGTTTAGCCGGATTGACTACCACCGAACGAGTGGAACGCTTGTTGCAATTGGAAGAACTGCACCGACAGCGTGAGGCGCGTGCCTCTGATGAGCGCATCGCCCGTGAACGCGAAGAAGAAAAGTTGGGCGAATACGACTTGGCTCGGCAACGCCGCGAATCTGCTCAGGAGGCGGTGACTCTGGCGCGTGAGGAATTGGCGACACACCTACGCCAATTATATAAAACCGGGAAATGGGTTTCCGAATTGCCTGAATACCGTTTCGCCCAATTGGTTTCAGCATCCCTACGCGATAATTTGGCGGATTACCGGGAACTGGCGCGTCAGTTTGCCCGTGAGTTGGAAAATAGCGGGGCGCACTTACGGCAGCAACAGGCGAAGTTACTAGAGCAACGTGGGGCGCAGCAACGGCATAAAAGCGAATTGGAAGAACTGTACAGGCTACGATTGGCTGAACCTGACAAATTGCCGATACGCACTGTCGCTCGCCAACAAGCACGCGCTCGTCTTCAGGCTGCCGGAATTACTGCTCTGCCTTTATATGCGCTGGTGGATTCCAAATCGGAAATGGAAGGCGCAAGAACAGGGCAAATCGAGCGCATGTTACAAGAAGCGGGGCTGTTGGACGCGCTGGTGTTGCTTCCCGAACAACAAGTTGCCGCCTCTGCTATCTTACAAAGTGAACAACTGGCAGCGCAACTTCACGCCGAGAGCTTATCGCGCAGCATTCGAGCCACCGCCGAACTAAATGAACTGGAACTGGCTGCTCAAACCGCCGATGTGCAGGAACTGATAGAGCGGTTGGCGCGTCTCCGGCAGCGTCGCCTAGAATTGCCCGAAGCCCGGATGGATACCCGCAATAGAGCCGATGAGCGGACGCTTAATCTCAGCCAGAATCTGGAAGAGGCTTTGCAAAAATTGTCGGAAGACCAAGAGCGCAGGGCTGCCAGCCAGAGCGCATTTGCTTTTCGCTTGGCAGCCCTTTACGACAGCGCGGCTTCCCCCGGTTGCCCTCGTTTGTTGGCACTGGACGAAGCTTTTGATAAAGCCAGCGTGGCAAATAACCAACGTATTATGGAGTTTTTGGTATTGCAAGGATTCCAGTGGATTATGACCGGTCCGCAGGTCAGCGGCACTGGGTCGGGCGTTCCAGTTTCCGCCGAATACCAGATGATGCATGAAAAAGGCTCATTGGTAGCAACTGCCGTACCTTTCTTCTGGATTGCAGGAAAAGAGTTGCAGGATAAGGGAAAATTGGGGGGAGAGGCTGATTCTTCAGCAGAGATTTAGATTAAAACCACAACACAGCTAACCGCACCTTGCTGGAACCTTTGCAAAAAGCCAATGCCGAATGCCAGCGGATGGATTCTGGTACACCGAAGCGCTAGGGTTCGGCGCAATAGCGCTTGAACTTAAACAAGAAGTTATGGAATTAATGTTGAAGTTATCGAAGCAAAATAGCAGCACAAAAAGCGAGGAAAATTAACATGGGATTGGTATTGCTAGGCAGCGCCATTGTACTGGAAGTGGTCGGCACAACCTTTCTGAAATTGAGTGAAGGCTTTAGCAAACCACTGTTCGGGATATTGATGTTCGTCTTTTACGGTGGCTCTTTCACGGTAATGTCCTTCGCCCTAAAAGAGATAGACGTGAGCGTAGCTTATGCTATTTGGAGCGCGATGGGTACGGCTCTGATTGCCACTATCGGTATTCTGTGGTTCAACGAACCGCTAAATGCGCTCAAGCTAATTTCACTCACGCTGATTATTGCGGGAGTAGTGGGTTTGAACCTGAGCGGCACGAGTCACGGTTAGCATAGAGAAAAGACAAAACGCGGTTGTAATACGCTCCCACCACGCCTTATATAGGCTACTACAGGACGAGAATATCGGGGCGGCGCATCGTACCCAACCCTTCGATTTCAACGTTGGTACTGGGCCATTTCGAGGCGGAAGATTGGGTTAAAATCTCCATGCCCTTCTCACTGCTCACCAAAATAGTATCCTCACTTTTAGTGCCGGTTATGGAAGGATTCCAAGCAAATGCCTGCCAGTCCAACGCCGTTTCAGAGCTATTAAATGTGCCAACGTAATCGCGAGCTTCATAGCCTGTAGCGCCACCCTGATGATGCAATTGCCATTCGTCCGAAAAGCCTTCGCGGGCATATTGCGCCAAGCCCTGCTTGAAAACCTCACCAATAGCAACGCCGGGGCGGGTCGCCAGATTAAAAACTGCATCAATGCGCTGTACCGCCGCATGCCTTTTTGCCAGTTCCGCCGTAAGCGTACCAAAATGCGCCAAGCGGGTGCAACTGGCGACCAACCCACCGCTACGGGCGCATACTACCAGCATCACGTATTTCTCCAACTTCTTCGAGGTTGGAACGGGATGGCGATATTGCCAAATACGCTCGTCCGTTGCTACCAGCGTAACCGGAGCCAGTAGAGAACGGCTAAAACACTCTTGCGCCAATCTTCCCGCAATCTCCCATTCGCTCATACCGGGCTTAACCTCTGCGGTGGCGATTTCCAAAGCCTCGCTTGCTTGCCTACCAAGTTCGCGAAAACGCTGCACCTCATGCGAAGTCAAGCTCCACCGTTCACGCGCCAATAATGGGGCAAGGTTTTCTGAACCTTCGAGCGGGAAATCGGTGCCAACTTTAACGCCTTCCCCACCTAGCAAATCCTGTAAAATTGCGTGTTTGGCAGAGTTACCTTCCCACCAATTATGAGACACAACCTCAAAGCCCAGTTCTTTCAAGCCTTCTTCCTGTTCAAAGCGAGGGATTTCGATATTTTGAGTCAGGGCGTAAGTCTTGCCAGAAGCGGTATATACCAGTGTGGCAGCCCCCAACTCGGCAGCCGTATTCACCCAATTTACCCCACCGCCGGTAGCCCATGCAAAGTTGTTTTGTCGCCCCAGAACCAATGCATGCAACCCGTTGCGCTCCATAAAAGCGCGGATACGGGCATTTTTTTCTTGTGTCTCTAACTTTTGCGTCTCACCAACAGCCATCTTTTTTATCTCCTTTCCTGTGACCGTATCATATATTTTTTTCTCAATTGTTTGATTATTTTAGCCATGCTATAATTCCCAGAAATATCCATCTTAGAAGTGATTTACTTTATTATACTGCTCAGGCAAACAATTATTATGAGCAGCCAGAGCTTTTTATCTGGTAGGTGATAGGATTTGTTAACCAGCAGTTTCACCGGTACTCTAGGCTCTTTACGAGCTAATAATGAGCAGGAAGCACAATTCGCTGTTATTCTTTATGCCCCTACAGAGGTTTCTACCGCGCTGGATTATGTCAGATTCCGTTATGACCCGAGCTTTAAAATGAAAATACCCCCACATATTACCTTAAAGCGACCGGCTTCCATCGGCAATCCGCCTAATTTACCCGCTCATTTTCACGCTGTATGCCGCTCAATTGAAGAAATAACCCCTGCTATTCAGCCATTTACGGTTGAGCTATCGGGCTACGATGTTTTCAGGAAACCCGATTGTAATGTGGTTTTCCTCAAAATTGCCGACTCATCACCTTTGTGGTCTTTGCATCAAAAATTGCTCGACGCGCTTTCACACTTCTATATAGGTGGAGCGGCGGACAGTCTTGAAGGTGAAAAATACCACCCGCACCTTACCATCGGCAACAAATTAAGCGATATAGAATTGACGGTGCTTCAACATGAGTTGGATACTGGCAGCTATAAACTTGATTTCCGTTTTACTGCTGAGGAGATGGGCTTGCTGGCGCAATTGCCTAATACAGATGGTCGCCTTGAGTGGCGCACCATTTCTCATATCAAATTTGGAACAATTCCCGCTGCAAAATAAAAGGCGGCTATAGGTGCCGCCTCTAGCGTTCATACTGTAATGCTAAAGCTTATTATTACTTAGCTTTTTTGGGAATTAGCTTATCAAGTTGGGCGCGTGCTGCGGCTTTGTCGGTGAAGTAGAGCTTGTTAATGCCGGGGAACGCTTTCGACTTGTCCGGAACTTCTTCTTCCGCGAATATAGCAGAAACAGGGCACTCTGGTTCACACGCGCCACAATCAATGCATTCATCCGGGTTAATAAAAAGCGAGCGGTCATTTTCATCAGAATAGATGCAATCAACCGGGCAAACGTTGACGCAGGATTTATCCATTACATCCACGCAAGGCTCGGTTATAACGTAAGCCATCTCTTGTCTCCTCTTTTCTAATTTCTAATACGCCCAATCGGGCAACCATATAGGGGTACCAACCTTAGAGCCTAGCTAGTGATTGGTGACAGTAGCAGGGGTACGCTTCTACTTTTGATGTCGTTAAAGACAATACATTGCGGAAGCGTATATAACCGAAAAATTTGTGAAATCATACCATTTTCTAGTAAGGTTGACAAGTGCAGTTTTACACAAGCCTTACATAAGAAAAAGATGGGCCAGGTGGGAGTCGAACCCACACGAGTTTCCTCAAGCGATTTTAAGTCGCTCGCGTCTGCCATTCCGCCACTAGCCCCCGTAGAATTTCTACGGTCTAAAGTATATCAGAAAGATTGCTACATGTCATGTCGTTTATGAATGGATTCAGGGAAAATGCGTTTGAAAATAGCTGCCCCCTCTAATGACCTTACAGTGAACCTGAAATTATTTTAAATTTATACACTTGCTGTATCTCGATACGAGAAGTTTGAGCTAAACGCATTTTCCCTGCTCCTATATGGTATCATATACAAAATTTTTGTAGCTACACAGCCCGGATAAAAAGGGGTGCAGGGGAAACTCCATGCCGGGATAATAGGGGTGTCCCTATAATTTCTCCCTCTCTTTTCGAGGGATTTAGGGGGTAGTAAATAGTTACAAATTTTTATTATCAAGGAGATTCGGCAATGAACAGGGCGCAGCAACGCACCGCTGAGGGAATTCTTTTCACCGACCAGTATCAGCTTACAATGGCACAGCTTTATTTCCGACAGGGTTTGCACGAAAAAAAGGCTCAATTTGACCATTATTTTCGCAATTACCCTGATTACGGCGGGCATTCGGCGGGTTTTTGCATTAACGCCGGGCTGGAATGGCTGCTCGACTGGATGAAAGAAAGCTATTTCCGCGATGAAGATATAGCTTGCCTGCGTAGCCAAACCAACCATAACGGGACACGCCTGTTTGCTGATGACTTTCTGGAATGGCTACGCGCTAACGGCAATTTTGAGGGGCTAACTCTGCAAGCCATCCCCGAAGGGCGTGTGGTACATCCAGATTTACCACTGACGGTTGTCACCGGTCCTATAGCGATGGCGCAAATAATCGAGTCGGCTCTGCTCAACCAACTGAATTATCAAGTTTTGATTGCTACCAAAGCGGCACGGTTGCGGCAAGCTGCCGGAGGCAGAACAGTTCTGGAATTTGGGATGCGGCGCGGGCAGGGGACAGGCGCAAATGCCGGAGCGCGAGCGGCTCTCATCGGTGGCGCAGATTTTACCTCGAACGTAGGGATTTCGCATGTGTTGGGCTACACGCCACGTGGCACGCACGCCCATAGCATGGTGCAATTGTTCAATGCGCTGGGCGAGGGCGAATTGGAATCCTTTCGCGCCTTTGCCGAAGTTTACCCTGACGATTGTATCCTGCTAGTAGATACGGTTAATACCCTCGAAAGCGGGATACCGAATGCCATTAAGGTTTTCGAGGAATTGCGACGCAAGGGTCACAAGCCCGCCGGTATCCGCCTTGATTCAGGTGACCTTGCCTACCTCAGCATTCAAGGGGCGCGAATGTTGGATGCTGCTGGTTTTCCCGATACTTCCATCGTGCTTTCCAACGAACTGGACGAGCTAGTAATCTGGCAAATCCAAAGCCAAATAATGATGGAAGCCCCTCGATATGGGGTTGAGCCGGACAAATTGCTGGCTCGTTTGGTTTACGGGGTGGGGACACATCTTATCACTTCACACGGACATCCGGCGTTGGGCGGGGTTTTCAAGCTGGTAGCAGTGGAGCAAAAGGGCGAGTGGTTGCCCGCTCTGAAGCTGTCCGAAACAACCGCCAAGATTCCTAATCCCGGCAACAAGCAAGCTTGGCGGCTATATGATAAACGTGGCAAAGCTACCGCCGATGTGTTGAGCCTTGAAGGAGAAGACCTACGACAACATGAGAATCTGCGGTTGTACCATCCTTCCGACCCGGCAAAGTATCGGATTTTGCATTCCAGCGAAATTGAGAAGGTCGAGCCGTTGTTGGTGGAAATGGTGCGCGAGGGCAAATTCGTTTACGATAGCCCTTCGCTAGAAGAGATGCGAGCGGTGCGCGATGCCGATTTATCACGTTTAGATGAAGGGGTGCGCCGCATTATCAAGCCTCACGTTTACCATGTTTCGCTTAGCGAGAACCTGTGGCAACTCAAGCAGCGTCTGATAGCAGAGACCCTGCAAGAGCGTTATCACGAATAAACAAACGCAGCGCCAACCAAACCAGAATAAAACAAGGGGTTTGCACAAATTGCCGGGCAAACCCTTACCCCATTTGTTCCAAGTAATTCAAAAATAAATCGGGAACAATCTAGTGCAGGAAATTGGAAATTCGGAAAGATTAGGTGCATCAGTCACTCGCTGCCTGATTCCAAAACCAAATCTTAACATCTATAGCTTTATTCCCGTTTCAGTTTTGAATTACTTGGAACAGATGCGCTGGAATCGCCCTTCTTTTATTGCCACATTCCCATAAGATTTGCGCCAAACCATGAGAAATCTCACATAAATTTTCAATTTAACCCTAATTTTCATTTTGTATTCTGGTATTACCGGAAGATAATCCGGATGCTAAAAATAAAGATTTTAGAAAAGGCATGGAAAATAATGAACTCATTAGATAGCAAACCACTCGTAGAAATTGTAATACCGGTTTATAACGAAGAAGCAGCGCTAGAAAAAAGCGTGAAACAATTGTATCAATTCTTGAAACAAAATTTTCCTTATCGCTGGCAAATAACAATAGCAGATAACGCCAGCAAAGATCGCACTTGGGAAATTGCGCGTCAACTGAACTTAGCTTTGCCTGAAGTTAAGGTATTGCACCTTGACCAAAAAGGGCGAGGTCGAGCTTTGCGGCAAGCGTGGGGCAATAGTGAGGCTGAAGTAGTTGCCTATATGGATGTGGATCTCTCTACCGGTCTGGATGCGCTTTTGCCGCTGGTTATTCCACTGGTAGAAGGGCAAAACTCAATCGCAATCGGCTCGCGACTGGCGCGAGAAGCGCAGGTAACGCGCCAATGGAAAAGGGAGCTTATATCACGCTGCTACAATATTATGATAAAAGCGGTGTTCCTAAACCATTTCAGCGATGCCCAATGCGGGTTCAAAGCTATTACTACTAAAACAGCCCGGCAGCTTTTGCCTATGATTGAAAATAACGAATGGTTTTTTGATACCGAAATGCTGTTACTGGCAGAACATAATGGCATGAAAATACATGAAGTAGCCGTTACTTGGGTGGAAGACCTTGATAGCCGAGTACATATAACTAAAACCGTCAAGGAAGATTTAAAGGGATTGTGGCGCATGCGTAAAACATTCTGGAGCGGTAAAGGGCAACTTGCCGCCACAAGTTACGCAAAGGAAACCAATCCAAAAATAACCAGTTCGGTAAACCGGGCGGCTTAAAGTTAGGGATGTGAAAATCATGTTGGGGACGCGACATAGAAACTTGATAGTCTTTAATAGATGGCAAAACGAGGTGGGGCGTTTCTTGCGATTCCTGGCAGTTGGCTTAAGCGGCACTTTGCTGGATTTCGCCATCCTAAGCGTCCTAAAAACTTGGTTCGGTTGGCTTACTTTACCCGCTAATCTGGTTTCTTACTCCTGTGGCATCCTTAACAACTATCTACTTTCTCGCTATTGGGTCTATCCAGAGTCGAGAAAGGATAAGAGCTTACAACAGGGACTCCGGTTTATTTTAATCAGTCTGGTTGGGTTGTTACTCAATAATCTACTGGTATTCGCTTTGGAAGCTCCTGCCGGATGGTTACTATCTAACCCAAATTACGGCTATATACCGGCAAAAATAATTGCAACCGGAATAGTGCTGTTATGGAACTTTTTCGCCAATCGCTTTTGGACTTTCAACAAAGTTTCTAACTCATTGCTCCGCAGAGATTAAAGCCACCAACCCTAATTTTATAGGTAAATTTTAAGGTAGCCCAAACTTGTTAAGAGTTTGGCTACTTTTTTTGCTTGCCCCAAATAACCTCCGGTATTTGTAATATCACAGAGAAAATGGCTAATAGATTATAATATTTTAATCGTTTTAGGCGCTCCCCTTAATAAGATAAAAATTCTTAGGTTATATAATTTGGAAAGGTGGCTTAGAATTTATGCAAATGAGGTTGATTCTCAAAGCTTACGAACCTTCTCATCGAGATGCCGTCTTAAAGCTATGGAAGAATAGTGTACTAAATAACCTATTTTCTGCTGACGGTCATTTGTGGAAAATAAATGTCGAAAACAACGCTGCTTTCAAACCAGCGGATTTTTGGGGTGCATGGAATGAGCAAGGTATATTGCTCGGATTTGTTTTAACTCGACGCTTCCGAGATATAACTGCACCACCTGTTATGGTAGAACGCTATGGAAAAACAGGCTGGATAAGCCTATTACTAGTTGAAGAAGGCAGTCGAAAACAGGGCATTGGTACAACGCTGCTGGAAAAAGCGCATGATGCTCTATCAGATGTTGAACTGATTAGATTGGGTGGGGATTTTAGCCACTTTTTTCCGGGTGTGCCAGAAGGTGAAGCGTTAGAGTTTTTTTCAAATAAAGGCTGCAATTTTAATAAAGAATTAATAAATGACCTTTGCTTATCTTTGGATAATTGGCGCTTACCCGAACAACCCACTTCAATTGCGGGTGGGGATTATTTTTTTACTCAGGGCAAGGCTGGAGAAGAAGAATCTATTCTGGATTTTATAGGATTAGCCTCTAACGGTTTTTCTCCGCGCTGGCATTATGACCTTGAGCGATTGTTCAAAATAGGTTATAGCCCGGAAAATATAACGCTTATAAAAAGTCGCAGTGGTAAAATTGAAGGCTTTTTACAAACTTGGCAAGCAAAAGAAGTAATAGAAAAAGGTCTTTCACGCCCGATAATATTCTGGGCAATGCATGAAAAACCTAAAGAAAAGCATGGCAGCATTGGTCCTTTGGGTATAAATAGCACAATAAGAGGTGGCGGAATAGGGCTTGCCCTAGTGGCAGCAGGAACAGAACATCTTAGAAAAACGGGGGTTACATTTGCAACTATTGATTGGACAGATTTAACCGCTTTTTATGCAAAGCTAGGCTATCAGTCATGGCGAAGTTACAAAATTGGATATAAGAATTTATGAACATTGAGGTTTATAGCGACGCTTAGTTCGTCAAAAGTGTAATGACCTGTCGCTTGCATCCTGCGACTAAAAATATGGTTGGGTGACAATGGTGTAATACAATCTGGGGGTTAAAGACTATGGATGATTTTGGCGTATTTCTATTGATTGTAGCATGGTTAGTAGCCATAATTGGTGGTCCTACATTACTAATTATAAAAATGATTAAACGTGATGAAGACCCTGAACGACGTTATCGGTTGGTTACCGGGTTTAAGGGCTGGTTTATCGGGTTAGCCGCCGCACTGCTGTTGTATATAGTTTTGCCACCTATTTTTATAGACCAAAACGCTGACCCTGATACTCTGAGAGAGATACAACTGTTTTTTGTATTGATACTGCCACCAGTATGTGCAGGGATTATCTTCCTTATTTTTGCTATGCTGGCAGACAGATTCAAAACCCAAGACGAGTTTCCCCAAAGTCCAGAAGAGGAAGAGGGAAGTTATTACAGATATTAACCTCTTTTCGACTTTCAAATTCATTTAAAAACACCCGCTCATATTTAATCATCCTAATACAAAGGAGCTTTTTGTTAAGGCGCTAACCTATTATGAAAGGCTCTCTTATTCAAGCAAAATTCATCTTACTAGCTTATAATGTCGCTCTAATAATCCACAAGCTAGGAGCATGAGTGAAAACCAAAACATTTGACGGCGCAACCGCATGGGGCCCGGTTATCTTGTTGGTTCTAGTTGTTGCCAGTTGGGCAAGCGCCACTGTCGTAACCAAGCATATTTATCTCAAGCACCTAGCAACCCCCTTTACAATGGTAGCAGTCCGTTTTACCATTGCCGGAATTTTCGCCTTTCTGATTTACTGGCTTACTACCCGTAATAACAAAACAGCTTTACCACTGGTAGGAGGAATAAAGAACTACCTGATGGGCGGTTTATTTCTGTCAATTTATATGATTGGTCTCAATACAGCCCTGATTTACATTAGCGCCACGCTGGGAGGAATAGTATTTTTTGGCTTAAATCCGATGGTAGTGCTGATAGGAGGCTATTTCTGGCTAGGGGTAAAATCGGGCTGGCGGCAAGTGGTAGGCGTGCTAATATCACTGAGCGGAATTGCAATCGTTATAAGCGGAGGCAATCTAGATAAATTGCTCCAGAACCTAAACAGCGGAAATCTCCTGCCCGGACTGGCGCTGATGGTTTTTGCAACCTTTGGATGGGGGCTATATGGCTTGTGGGGAAAACGATATACCAGTTCCTTACCCGGTACAAGCCTGCTTTCGACCAGCTTAAACCAGTTAATCGGTGTAATCCCGGTTTGGATACTTCTAATATTGTTTGAACCAAACGGTCTAGCTTCTCTTAGTTTTGAAGGATTACTCTATATAGCATACGCCGGAATAGTACCATCCGCGCTAGGCTTTGCCCTCTTCTATACACTCCTCCGATATTTAAAGCTGGAACAAGTGGCAACCATCCAGTTATTCTCCCCGATATTCACGGAGGCACTGGCAATCCTATTCCTTGACGAACCGTTTGGGCTGGAATTGGTGTTAGGCACGCTAGTTTTGTTATGGGGCGTAAGAGTGGCAACCGCACCCCGAAAAAAAAATTCTCCAGAATAGGTACTACTAAGGCAGAATCTAAGGTGTAGACCCTATATAAAAAAATATGCCGTGCTGGTAAAATTTGCACAATGTGTTCAATTCATAACTTGAATTTGGCAACTGAGGCATATTAATATGGAACTTATGGCAGTGGGGCTAGATTGCAAGAAAGCCCCTCTCGAAGTCCGTGAAAAATTGTCGTTTGGTGGTGAGCGTTTGAACGGGGCGCTTGCAGCGCTGGTCTCGCATCCTCACATACTTGAAGCCGCTATTCTTTCAACTTGTAATCGGGTCGAACTTTATCTGGTTGCCTCCCACGCACGTCGTAACGATTTGCAGGCTGAAATGCGGCGGTTTCTGTCGGACTACCAAAGTGTACCCGAAAATCACTTTGCTGAATACCTCTATTATCATCATGGGCGAGATGCTGTCGCACATCTTTTTGAAGTTGCCAGCGGCATCCAATCTATGGTAATTGGCGAATGCCAGATTCAAGGGCAGGTACGTGATGCGATTGAAATCGCTCGGAAGCAAGGAACCGCCGGGCGGGTGCTAGATTCAAAGTTCCGCGCTGCAATTAGCGCCGGAAAACGCGCTCGAACCGAAACCACCATTGCTGAATATGGAGTATCGGTAAGCTATACTGCTGTAGAACTAGTCAAGAAGCATACTGGTTCATTGGCAGGTAAAGTTGGAATGGTATTAGGCAGCGGGCAAACTGCTAAATTAACTGCCCATGTGCTGATGGCAGCGGGCGTTAGCAAAATACTAATTGTTAATCGCACCTTGAGCAAAGCCCACAAACTTGCCGAACATCTTGGCATTAATATTGATAACACCTACGAACTAAAAGATTTGTCAAAAGCATTAGAACAAGCCGATGTGGTAATATGTTCTACTGGTTCGCCTTTCGCAGTTATTGAACCGGAACATCTTGAAAAAGTTATGCCCGGCAGAGTTGAGAGACCCCTTAATATTGTTGATATTGCTGTACCTCGCGATGTCGCTCCAGATGTTTCCGAAATACTAGGTGTTCAACTTTGGGACTTAGACGATGTGAAGAAATTAGCAGACGAGAATCTCGAAAAACGTCGCTCTGAAGTACAACGAGTAAAAGCAATTGTTAATGAAGAGATTGAAGAATTTATGAGCTGGCTTGGCTCATTGGCTGTAGTCCCCACCATCACCACGCTAAGAAAACATGCGGATACCATCCGCCGTGCTGAATTGGAAAGAATTCGTCACACTTTCGGTGACTTGTCCGATAAGCAAGTTAACATGATTGAAGAGCTAACCAGCCGCATCGTTAACAAACTGTTACACGAACCCACTACTAGATTAAAGGAAGTTGCCACCAGCACTGATGGTGGTCGGTATGCTGAGGTAGTCAAACATCTCTTCGCGCTGCAAGGAGCAGGTCATGAAACAAATTGAGTTAAAGGAGGCGGAAAAACCGCATACGGAATTGCCAAATAAAACATTTATTGTAGGAACTCGCGGTAGCAAACTGGCGCTATGGCAAACTAATTGGCTAATTGAAGAGCTTAAAAAAGCCCGTCCCGGTTTGCAAATCGAAACCCGCGTATTTACCACCCGCGGCGACCAAATTCAGGATGTGCCATTACAAAGCGTCGGTGACGATGGCTTTTTTGTGCGAGAGCTTGAAACTGCGCTGCTAGCGGGCGAAATTGATTTGGCAATACATAGCCTCAAAGACCTGCCAACCAAACAGCCGGAAGGCTTGCATGTAGCAGTTACCCCTGAACGAGTGGATGCCCGTGATGCGATTTTCAGTAGGCAAAACATTAAGCTGGCAGATTTGCCGCAAGGAGCGGTCATTGGTACTAGCAGCGCACGCCGAGTCGCACAATTACGAAACTATCGCCCTGATTTCCAGATTAAAGAATTGCGCGGGAATATTGATACCCGCATGCGTAAATTGCATGAACAAGATTATGACGCAGTAATATTAGCGGCAGCAGGGGTAAAAAGAATTGGTCGCCTTGACGAAGCGGCAGAATGTATCCCATTAAATTTAATGCTTCCCGCCCCCGGTCAGGGTGCGCTTGCGCCGGAATGTCGGGTAGATGACACAGCCTTACTCGATATTCTAAACCTGATTAACGACCGCAACAGCTTGATTGCTGTAAAATGCGAGCGGGAATTTATGGCAGCGTTGGGTGGCGGGTGCCAGACTCCGGTAGGCGCGTATGCTGAAATAGTGATGCAGCAACTGGTCTTGCGTGCTTTCATTGGTAGCCCCGATGGTTCTCGGAAAATTTTGGTGGAAATTCAAGAACCCAACGATGGTTCTTTAGCGCAGGCTAAAGAAGTTGCACTTCGTTTAGCAGAAGAAGCCCTTAACAAAGGCGCCCGCGAAATTCTGGATGATGCCCGCAAACAAGGCTATATCACCGAGAGAAAATAATGGATGCTCAAAAAGCACACCCCCTTGCGGGAAGGCGTATTGTAGTAACCCGTGCTAAAGAACAATCCGGCGGCTTATTGGAACATCTGCGTGAAATTGGCGCAGATGCTCTTGAATTTCCCGTCATCAAAACCATTCCGCCCAAAACTTGGGACGAAATAGATGGAGTAATTGCCGAACTTTCCCACTTCAACTGGGTGATTTTTACCAGTGTAAACGGCGTTGAATATTTCTGGCAACGAATGACTGAGTTAGGGAAAGATAGCCAAGCTTTTTCAGGCGTTAAAACCGCCACAGTTGGTTCTGCCACTGCCGATTCACTTCGCAGTAAAGGGGTTGAACCAAATTTAATACCCGTGCGCTTTGTAGCTGAATCCATTCTGGAAGCGCTAGGCGAAAATTTGCAAGGACAGCGTTTTATGCTGCCTCGCGCTGACATTGCCCGGCAATCTCTGGTTACAGGTTTAGAAGAAAGAGGCGCAATAGTTACTCAAATAACAGCTTATCACACTGTAGTAGGTGGAGAAAGTGGGATAAACCCCTCAGATTTGTTGCAATTACTGCAGCAAGGGCAAGTGGATGTGGTAACTTTTACCTCAGCCTCAACAGTGCGAAACTTCGCGGCGCGGCTTTCCAGCGTTAGCAGCAAACCATTGCCCGAATTGTTAAAAAATAGTGCGGTTGCCTGTATCGGTCCGATTACGGCTGGCGCCGCCCTTGAGATGGGTCTGAAAATAGACCTTCAACCTGAAAAATATACCATAGATAATCTGGTAGTTTGTATTTCGGACTACTTTAACCAGTCGAGCGCTACCGTATAATCAAAATACAAAACTGTGGATATAAATGTTGGAGGTACAATATAAATATGGACGACAATAACCCAACCAAAGGGGGTTCAGTCGCAATTCCTATAGCCGAAAGCTACGATAACCCTTCTGCTTTAGTTACTCCTGAAGAACAGGAAATGAAGCAGAAACTCGGGCTTAGGGGAGGGCGCGTTATGCCCGAAACTCCTGAACTGAAAGTTGAGTACAAGCATAACGCCACCAAACAACAATTCGTTAAATTCAGCTTTTACAAATTGGATCCGGCTTTCAGGCGCTTACCGATAGCAGAACGCCAAAAGGGAGTTGACGAGTTTCTACAAGCTATGGATGGTCTCTACCCAAGAGGTGAGTTATTGCGCCCTTATAGCCTTACAGGTGTGCGCGGTGACGTAGATTTCATGTTGTGGCATGTCGTTCCGGTCAACAAAGATGGCGAATCTTCCAGCGGGTTGGAACGTTTTCAGGAAGCAAACGCAACAGTTTTAGGAACAGGGTTAGGCTCTTATTTAACCGTACCTGTTAACTATACTGCTTTAACCAAGCGTTCTATTTATACCGAGCAGCATTTCCACACTACTTCAGAAAACGAGCGATTGCGTGTAGAGCCGTGGGGCGCAAAATACCTTTTCGTCTATCCATTCGTAAAAACACGCCAGTGGTATTTACTCTCAAAAGAAGAGCGGCAGCGTGTTATGGATGAGCATATTATAGTTGGACACCAATATCCAACCGTTAAATTGAACACTTCCTACTCTTTTGGTCTGGATGATCAGGATTTTGTAGTAGCATTCGAAACCGATTACCCGTCAGACTTTCTTGATCTGATAATGGAATTGCGTGAAACCGAATCTAGCTTGTTCACAGTGCGAGATGTTCCCATTTTCACCTGTGTTTCAACTACAGTGGAACAAATTATCAAAAACTTAGGTCTTTAGGCATCATTGCTTACGTCACAGGGGTCGGGGTACAATGCCACTGACCCCATCATTTTTAATCGGGGAAAAAAGAAATGAGCGAGAAGCGGAAGGGTTCAGCAGATTTATTTGAGGCAGCATCTAAAGTTCTTCCCGGTGGAGTCAACAGCCCGGTAAGAGCATTTCGAGGCGTGGGTGGCAACCCCATTTTCATTGATCGTGGCGAAGGCGCGTTCATGTATGATGTGGATGGCAACCGATATATTGACTATGTATTAAGCTGGGGTCCTTTAATTCTGGGGCATGCCAACCCAATAGTTGTAGAAGCTATCACTCGGCAAGCGTCGCGAGGTTCAAGTTATGGAGCGCCTACCGCACTCGAAACTGAACTTGCCGAACTGATTATATCGGCTATTCCATCCATCGAAATGGTTCGTTTGGTTAACAGCGGTACTGAAGCTACTATGAGCGCCCTAAGATTGGCGCGAGCTTACACCGGACGCAACAAGATTATCAAATTCATCGGCTGCTATCACGGACATGCCGATTTCCTACTGGTTCAAGCAGGTAGCGGCGTTGCCACATTGGGCTTACCCGATAGCCCCGGCGTAACTGCGGCTGCCACCGCCGATACTCTTACCGTTCCTTACAACAATCTTACTGCCGTTGAGGAGCTTTTTGCGGCGAACAAAGGACAGATAGCCGCCCTTATTGTAGAACCTGTCGCCGGAAATATGGGAATGGTAGAGCCTCAGCCCGGTTTCCTAGAAGGCTTGCGGAGCATTACCGAGCGGGAAGGCACAGTATTAATCTTTGACGAAGTGATGACCGGTTTCCGAATAGGCGGCTCAAGCTGTGCGCAGGGCAAGTATGGCGTTACACCTGACCTGACCACACTGGGTAAGGTTATGGGTGGCGGTTTGCCGGTTGGAGCATATGGCGGTAAGCTTGAAATTATGAAACATGTAGCCCCGTTGGGTTCGATGTATCAGGCTGGAACATTAAGCGGTAACCCATTGGCGATGGCTGCTGGTATTGCTAATCTCAAGGAGCTATTAAAGCCTAGTTTCTACCCACAACTGGAAGCGCATGGAAAATTGCTGGATGACGGCATGAGTCAAGCTCTTGCACAAAGTCCCGTTCCGGTGCAATTCAAACGCATTGATAGCATGTTCGGGATATTCTTTACCGCGCAGGAAGTGGTGGATTATGCCAGCGCAAAAACCGCCGATACTCGCGCTTATGCTACTTTCTTCTGGGGCTTGGTTGAACGAGGCGTTTACTTCGCACCTAGCCAGTTTGAAGCCGGTTTCATGAGCATTGCCCATACTCCGGAATTAATCGCTGAAACTTGTGCTGCTGTTAAAGACAGTCTAGCAAATCTGGCAGTTACTGCTTAAACAGGGGGAGCTATGCTGACTGAGAAAGATTTGGGAATAGCGCAAAAACGCGCCAATCTGAAAAATCGCCCACGCCGCACCCGCCGCACCGAAAATTTGCGGCGGATGGTGCGCGAGACTCATCTGTCGGTTGATAATTTTATCTATCCGCTCTTTATTGCCGAAGGTATTAACTCTCAGGTGGAAATCGGCTCTATGCCGGGGCAATATCGCTGGTCGCTAAAAGACCTTGCAGGTGAAGCCGAGAATATTGCAAAATTGGGCATTCCTGCCGTGCTACTTTTTGGTATCCCCGACTTTAAAGATGAGAAGGGTAGCGAAGCCTACAACGATAATGGCGTAGTTCAGGAAGCGGTTCGCATAATCAAAAAGGCTGTGCCTGAACTGGTAGTTATCACCGATGTTTGCCTCTGTGAATTTACCAATCATGGGCATTGCGGAGTGGTAAACAACGAGGGTTACGTGCTGAACGACCCCACCCTTGATTTGCTCACTAGAATGGCTGTTTCACATGCTGAAGCGGGTGCGGACATTATAGCCCCTTCCGATATGATGGACGGACGTGTAGGCGCAATTCGCGAGGGGCTTGACTCTAACGGCTTCGATAATATTCCGATTATGTCCTACAGCGCCAAGTTCGCCAGCGGATATTACGGACCATTCCGCGAAGCTGCCGATAGTACCCCTCAATTCGGCGACCGACGCAGCTATCAAATGGATCCCCCCAACATTCGCGAAGCTTTGCGCGAAACCGAACTAGATGTCGCAGAAGGCGCAGATATGATTATGGTCAAGCCTGCGCTGGCTTATCTAGACATTATCAGCCGTACACGTGATCGTTTTGACCTACCGCTGGCAGCTTACAATGTCAGTGGCGAGTATTCGATGATAAAAGCGGCGGCACGTTTAGGTTGGATTGACGAGGAACGTGTGATTCGCGAAACGTTGGTTTCTATTAAACGGGCAGGTGCTGATATGATTATCACCTACCACGCCAAAGAAGCTGCTCCTTGGTTCTCTCGATAATTACATAAATCTTTCCCTTACATAAATAACAATGGCTACGGAGAAATTTCTGTAGCCATATTTTTTTGCTATTTTTGCTTGAATATTCTGTACTGCGCTGGCATAGGCCAATAACACAAAAAACGATTTATGCCCACCTTTATTTTATGTAAAGTAAAAACAAGGGGTATTAAAACCCCTTGCCTAAATCTTTTGCTGAAACGAGCGAAACAATTAGGAAACCGACAGTTCTTTAACAATCTTCTCGCGCTTGTTAGGCTTTACCGAAGAGTAGTCAAGCAAATCGTAAATGCGGCTTTGCATCTGGGGAGTCCAAAGGCAGCGCACCATCGCCAGCGCTACATCCTCACGGTGTACCCGACCGAGAATATTAAAGCCTCCATCACCGCTTAACTGGCTCTCCGCCAGCACCGGGCGACGTTTTGCGCCAGAAGGCAATTTCAAAGCCTCGTCTGTATCTACTAAACCACCGGGGCGGATGATAGTATAGGACAGCCCACTTTTAACCAAATATTCCTCAGCTTGCCATTTAGGATAGAACGGGATACTGAAAGGATGCAAAAGGCTACGCTCCTGATATACACCCATAGTGGAATTGAGTATATATCGCTTAACCCCTTTGACCTTAGCAGCATCAATCAAGCGTTTATTGCCAAAATAATCTACTTGCTTTAACCCGTTCGTATTGCTGAACATTTGGCGTGTACCAAGCGCACTAATAATCGCCGTAACGCCTTCTAACGCTTTGGCAAAGGTTTCAGCGGTTGTTTGGGGATTTGCTACATCAATTATAAAAACCTCAACCCCTAGCTTTGCCAGAATTTCGCCTTTTTTGTTATCACGCACCAACACGCGGGTTTTTATACCTTCATTTACAAGCGCTTTTACCACCCGCCTACCGACTCCTCCAGTTGCGCCTGCAACGAGAACTAGACCATCATAGTTTGCCATAACTTTTTCCTTTTATGTATCATGCATTTGAATGCTAAATATCTATATAAACTGCTTTGAGATAAATATATCTGATATAGAGTATTACTTGAGAGGCTTTAATACAAGAGATAACGAGGATACACTAGGTTAAAGAATAGTAAACTAGGACTATGCAATGGTATTATTTCTGTAGTCCAAGCCACTTACCCTTTAGCAGGGTAACTCTATAATTTAGCCATACAACAAAGTTTTATCTTTCTGGAGGAGTTATTCTATTGTGAATTTCTGGATAGATGTTTTACCATCGGTAGTTGCCGCAATCTTTATTTGGTGGGGCGCAACCGGAATTATTATATATTTGTGTGGACGACGCGCTTGGAGACCATGGGTATTCGGCGTGGTTACGCTGGCGCAACCCTTCGCGTTCTGGCAAATGGTGGCTACGCGCGATAGCCATGATGTGGGCGGGGTATTCGCACAATTCTTTTGGGCAATTATCATCTGGAGTTGGATAGAAACCAGTTACTACAGCGGTCTTATCGTTGGTCGCAAAAATATACCGGAAATTGAACCCGGCACTCCCACCAGTTTGAGATTCCGCCGAGCCGTTGCCGCAAACTTGTATCATGAACTGATGATAATCGGCTTGAGTATTGCGGTTATTATTGTAGGTTGGGGCGGCAGCAACGAAACAGGTTTGTGGACTTTTATGATTTTGCACTGGACTCACCAGTCGGCAAAAATTAATATTTTTCTGGGTATCAACAACCTTACAACTGATTACCTTCCCGATAACCTTAAATATATGGCGCAGTATTTTACCCAAAAGCCGCTTAACTCTTTCTTTCCATTTTCCGCTACTATCTCTACTATCATCGCCACCGCGCTATTTATATCGGCAGCACAGACTAATACCGCCGGGGAACAAGTCGGACAGGCTTTGTTGTTCGTGTTGATGGTTGCCGCGGTCATTGAACATTGGTGGTTGGTTACACCTGTGCCATCTAAGGCTTGGGATTGGGCGTTGAAAAGCCGCAAAGCTGATGAACAGCAACAGTTACCCACTATTCAAGTGGTTTGCGGCTATCTAGGCAGCGGTAAAACCACTCTTATTCGCCACCTGTTACCGCAATTCGATGAGCGTGTAGCGGTGTTGGTGAACGACTTTGGCGCAGTAGGAATTGATGCCGAGCTTATTAGGGGCGATAACGCTGCCGGAATGGTAGTCGAGTTGCCGGGCGGTTGTGTGTGCTGCACGCTCCAGAAAAATTTAAGTGGGCAAATAATCAATTTGCTGGAAACTTTCAAACCTGAACGAGTGATTATAGAGCCGAGCGGCGTTGCGGGAATCGAAGAAATCATCAAGGCGCTTGCCAGCCCACGTCTGGTAAAAAGAGTCGCGAATGTAGAAGTAGTAGCGGTTATCGAAGCGCCCCGTTTGTTGGCATCAGGCGGCTTACCTGAGTTTGTAGTGACGCAGATAAAGGCAGCCGGGGCAATCGTAATCAGCAAAACCGATTTGGTGCAACCGGGCGAGGTTGGACGAGTGGGAAAAGTAGTAAGCGCATTGAATCACAAAGCGCGGGTTATAACGGCTATAAACGGGCAGGTTGCATTGAATGAATTGTTCGAGGCAAAGCCGGAACTTCTCTCAGAAGAACACGAGCAGCACCTCCACGACGAAGAAGAGGGCGGCTTAATCTCTTTCGGTAAGGAATACACCGGAGAATTTGACCCGCAAGCCTTGCGCGACCTTTTTGCCGACCTACGGGATGGTCATTATGGACCTGTAATACGCGCCAAGGGAATTTTTCATGCGCGGGGTGGTGGTAGGTTAGCGTGGGATTTAGCCAGCGGTAATATCATTGAACGAATACTAACGCCCCCACTTCCGGGAGAATTACCCGGTGGGCGTTTTATGGCAATTGCAGAAGACCTAACCAGCGAGCAGTTACATGAACGCTTACAGGGCTGTATTATTCCGGCAGTTAGCCTTTAGAACAAAGCACTTTGGCGATATTCTTCTGACTGTGGGGGTTCTCCGGTTGGAATAGCATAACGCGCCAGCAAATCCATATAGCGCAAGCCCCATTCTTCGAGGCTAATTTCAGGTTCGGCGTAGGTTTCTTCTCTGGTACGGGAAATTCTGAAATTTTGGCGGATTAGGTGACGTGCTGCCGCTACTGCATCCCGCATATTGGTTACCATGAGTCTGCCGCCCGCTACCTCTTCGGTAGTATGTTCATGACGCGCCAACCACCAGAATGTTTTTAGCTGGCTTTCTTCTGCGCCAAAAACCAGCCGAATTATCACCAATTCCACTTCTGGTTTGGGACGATAACCACCGCTACGCAATTTATAGGCAGTTCCCTCTTTAGATATTACTCCATCCAGAGGTAGCAGTGGCTGTTCAAACATACTACTTCAAAGCCCCTCTTTGGCTGAGCCAATCTATAAAGCTTTCAGGTACGCTCATAGTTGAAAGACGACTCTGCCGCACCAAACTCCAGTCATTAAATAGCCCACTGGTTTTTATTTCAGCAAGCGTCACCGGAGATTCAAATTTATGAGCAAATTCGATGTCAATAACCCAACTTTTAGAGTCATTTGGGTCTGGACGTGCTTCGGAAATGACCTTTGCTACCCCAACCACTGCTGATTGACCTCCACTGTGGTAAATCATTACAGTGTCGCCCGGTTTCATTTGCCGAATGGCTTGAAGGGCTTGCGCGTTGCGAATCCCATCCCACACGGTTTTCTTCTCAAGCTCAAGGCTATCAATCGAGTAGGTTTCAGGATCGGTTTTAGCAAGGAAATAAGCCATAAATCATTGCACCGCCAAAAGTTCCACATCGAAAATGAGTTCAGCATTGGGTGGAATACTCGTACCCGCCCCTTGTGCGCCATAACCTAAACTCGGCGGAATAAGCAAGCGGCGTTTACCGCCCACTTTCATGGTTGCCACGCCCTCATCCCAACCCTTGATTACTTGCCCAACACCTAACACGAATTTGAAAGGTTGCCCACGATCAACCGAGCTATCAAATTTGGTTCCGTTGGTAAGGTAGCCGGAGTAATGTACAGAAACGCTTTGCCCGACTTTTGGCTGAGCGCCGCTTCCTACAACTGTATCATAATATTTCAAGCCGGTGGCGCTTTTAGTCAATTCTGGAGTAGCGGTACCGGCAGGCGCAGTGGCAGCAGAAGGAGCGGCAGTATTATCGCCACAAGCAACCAGAAGCGCGGACATCAGCAATACCAGAATAAAGACGGAAATAAGTCTCGGTTTATTGTTCATCATCAATCCTTAAAAACTAAGAAAAAGCGCTATTGGTAATTTTTACTTAATACAGCACGTGGTATTTTTAAAACAGCAGAAAGGCTATGTGCAAGGTGTTTATCCCTACAACATAGCCCCAAAATATCCTTATTTTATTCCAAGCAATTCCACATCAAAGAGCAATTCGGCGTTCGGCGGAATAATTCCACCTGCACCCCGTGAACCATAGCCAAGGGTCGAAGGGATAATCAAGCGACGTTTACCGCCAACCTTCATGGAAGCCAAACCTTCGTCCCAACCCTTAATTACCTGTCCTGCTCCTAACACGAATGTGAAAGGTTGCCCACGATCAACCGAGCTATCAAACTTAGTACCGTTGGTAAGATAGCCGGTATAGTGTACTACCACTGTCTGACCGGACTGCGGCTGTGCGCCACTTCCCACCACATTATCCACATATTTCAAACCGCTAGGGGTTGTTACTTCGCTCATATAATTTCTAATCTCCTATCTGGTTGTTGTCAATTTTTTGGCTTCGAGACTCTCGCGTACCGCTTCGCGAATACGCTGAGGAGTTTGCTCACCTTTGGTAAGAAAACGCGCCAATCCTTTGTGAATAAAGACGTGTTCATCATTTGACAGTTCTTTAGCACTAACCACGATAACCGGAATATTAATGGTAATGTGATCGGCTCTCAGGCGCGATAGTACCTGAAACCCATCCATTTTTGGCATCATCAAGTCCAGAACAATCAGGTCAGGCGGGTTTTGAGTAGCCAGTTTCAAGCCTTGATCACCGCTTGCTGCGGTCGCCACTACGAAATCCAGTTCGCTTAGGCTTTCCTTTAGCATACGACGCAAACTGGCATCATCATCAATTACTAGAATATTGCGCTGAGGAGCTAGGGCAGTTAGACGGTTAATCAACTCTTCCAACCTGCGTAATTCAACCGGCTTTGGCAAAAATTCCGCTGCGCCTATATGTGCGCCCATAAATTTGGTATCTAGCACTGTACAGATAATAACAGGCACATCGGTTAAATGCGGATTCTCCTTCAATTTGATTAGCAAATCCCACCCATCCATACGACCTGCTAGTGTAATATCCAGTACCATTGCAACCGGGATAAGCAAATCTACCAAACGTAATGCCTGCTCGGCGCTATTAACTATCCGGCAAGAATAACCATCTTCTTCTAGATAAGTGCTAATTAGCTGAGCTAGGCTATTGTTATCTTCAACTATAAGAATAGTGTTTTCAATCGCCTCTACTGAGTAAGAGGTGGTAATTGTTTGATTTGGCTCAGGCGGATTAACCAAAACTGCCGGCAGGGTAAAATGGAAAATGCTGCCTTTACCAAGCGCACTATCCACCCAGATTTTACCACCGTGCGCCTCTATTATCTCACGACTAATGGCAAGTCCTAGCCCGGTTCCGCCGATTTCTCGGCGGTCGCTGTTATCTACCCGGAAAAATTTGTTGAATAGCTGGCTTTGAGCTTCTTTGGGAATACCAAGTCCATTATCTTGCACCGAAGCTTCCACCATTTGGTTTTCATTCAGGTGCGCTCTCAAAATAATGTCTCCGCCGTTAGGAGAATATTTTATTGCATTACCGATTAGATTCGTTAGGGTTTGCACAATCCTATCAGGGTCAGCACGTATCATGGTAAGGTCATCGGGAAACTCAACTTTGATGCGTTCGCGCTCGTTATTGAACAAATCGAGAACAGGGCGTACCAGAAAACTCAAACTCACCTCGCTGAAATTATAAACCTGCCGCCCTGCTTCCATACGCTGAATGTCTAGGAAATCGCTGATTAAGTTGCTGAGGCGCTGTGCTTCCTTGTGAATGGTTTCTACATAAAGACGCGATTTTTCTTGGCTCACCTGACGGGTCAACATCAGTTCGGAGAAGCCCAACACGCTTGCCATCGGGGTACGCAATTCATGCGAAACAAGGCTTACAAATTCATCCTTGAGACGACTGACCTCCTGCTCACGGGTAACATCCCGGAAAACCCCTACTACACCTGTGACTCTACCACTTTCAATAAGCGGCGCAGCAACCAGCGAAATCATACGGCGTTTACCGTCTGGATGATTGATTGAGAAAATACGCGGCTCGGTGGAAGTGGCGTTTTGAATCGCTTGTAGGCAAGGGGAGGCTTCTAGCGGTAGGGTATGTCCTTTGCTATCCTGCATACCAAGCGCTTCCCAATAATAGCGTTCTATCAAATCCTCTGTGGTCAACCCGGAGATTTGCTCTGCGCCGGGGTTTAAAGTAACTATCCTTTGCTTCAGGTCAGTTGTAAACACTGCATCGGCAATAGAGTTCAAAATAAGTTGGGTGCGGTTGCGCTCATCCCGAATCGTATCAAATAGGCGAGCATTTTCGATAGCTACTGCCGCTTGGTTGGCAATCAGAGCCAACACATCCTGATCTTCTTTATTGAAATCACGCCCGGAGGTTTGGTCGTTTAGAATAATAACGCCAATGGTTTGCGATTGCCAGCGCAAAGGGCTTATTAGAATGCTGCCTACCTTTCCAGTACGCAAATCCCATGATTCTGCCAAAAAG
>Ga0194047_10000563_pt1 | contig 24741 bp, 24 predicted proteins | sample JunL225m_MetaG_2_FD_160070 | JGI IMG/M metagenome (GOLD analysis project Ga0194047, IMG submission 160070) | Anoxic zone freshwater microbial communities from boreal shield lake in IISD Experimental Lakes Area, Ontario, Canada - Jun2016-L221-5m | ecosystem: Environmental > Aquatic > Freshwater... | reverse complement strand
CCCATACCCAGCAGAATGATTTCTTTTTCGATGCCTGCAGCAGCACGTAATTCAGGGCTCACCAAAATACGACCAGCAGTATCCAAATCTAGCTCAGCAGCATTACCAAGAAAAATTCTGCGCCACCAATGCGCATCCATTGGTAATTGGGCAACTCTAGATCTGAAAGTCTCCCATTCGGGTCTTGGAAAGAGCAGTAAACAACCATCGGGGTGTTTTGTCAGCGTGATACGTCCCTCACCTTGAACTAACAAGGCGTCACGATGCTTGGCTGGAACTGACATCCGGCCTTTTGCATCTAAATTGAGAGCTGACGCACCTTGAAACACCAATTACCCCACTTTTTCACACTTCCTCCCACTTTAGAGGATCGTTAATAGGGGGTCAAGTGTTTTTGGGTATTTTTTAGGAAATTCTCTAGCGTTTACAAACACTTAGCACCATGTGTTCACAAAATGGTGATATTAAAAAAGTCACTTAAAACAAGGGCTTGGAAAATATACTTAAGAATAGATCTTAGCTATAGAGCTAGATAATGTATAAATATACTGTGTTTAAAAACAGTTCTGTTAATAAAAATATATCTAAATTAATAGTGGATTGATTTTGGATTCGCTATTTTGGCGTTTAAATTTTGTATGCGGTTTTAGTCATCACTTTGGACATTAATCGCATCATTTTTTGAACTGGCTCTGGTAGCGCTACTCCACCTGCTTCTAATGCCGCTTGTCCATGTTCAATTTCATCAATTCGCATTTGCTCAACAATTGCGCGTGAGCGTTGATCTTCTTGAGGTAATTTTTCAAGATGACTCTCAAGATGATTTTCAACTTGCTTTTCGGTCTCGGCAACAAAACCCAAGCTCCACTTATCGCCCGCTAAGCCAGCTGCTAAGCCGATCGCAAAGGAACTGGCATACCAAAAAGGATTGAGATAGCTTGTGTGGGAACCAAGTTCCTGAAGGCGCGTTTCACACCATGCAAGATGATCCATTTCTTCTTGCCCTGAGTGACTTAACATCTCCTGAATTTGCGGATTTCGGGCCACTAATTTTTGGGATTGATAAAGCGCCTGTGCACAAACTTCACCCACATGATTGACGCGCATTAAACCAGCAGCATGCTTGCGCTCTTGGGTGTCCAAAACTGAATTTGCGTTGATCTCAGAACCAGGGGTGGGGCGCTGAGCATGAGCGCCGCCAAGCACTGAACGTAATGCGGTATCAAACTCAACAACTAGGCGATCTATAGGAGACATAGGCATAAAAAAATTAGACCAAAACCTCAGCTTTACAGCTTTGTTTGGTTTTTAAACCAAGTTCAGCCAAGAGAGCGCGGTCTTGTTCTGCCTCAGGGTTGCCGGTAGTGAGTAGTTGCTCACCATAAAAAATTGAGTTGGCGCCCGCCAAAAAGCACATTGCCTGCACTGTACGTCCTAATTCCTGACGCCCGGCAGATAAGCGCACTCGCGCTTTAGGCATAGTAATCCGCGCAACCGCAATAGTTCTCACAAATTCTAGTGGATCCAAAGGTTTTTGATCGGCCAAAGGTGTGCCGGCAACTGGTACTAAGTGGTTAATTGGAACAGACTCAGGATAAGGACTCAAATTAGCCAAACGGGCTAAAAAGGCAGCGCGTTGCTCACGAGATTCGCCCATACCTACAATACCGCCACAACAAACTGACATGCCTGCAGCACGAACATTGGAGATTGTGTCCAAACGATCCTGATAGCCACGGGTTGAAATTACAGTGCGATAAAAGTCTTCGCTGGTATCTAGGTTGTGGTTATAAAAATCTAAACCAGCTTCTTGCAATGCCACAGCTTGCTCAGCCTCTAACATCCCCAAGGTAGCGCATGTCTCAAGCCCTAGGGCTTTTACACCCTTGATCATGGCAGCAACCTTCTCAATGTCGCGATCCTTTGGTTCGCGCCAAGCAGCGCCCATACAGAAGCGGTTTGAACCAGCGGCCTTAGCAGCTTTAGCGGCCTCAAGAACCTCTTCTAAATCCATCAATTTTTGTGCTTTGACATCTGTGTCATAACGGGCAGCTTGTGGGCAATAGCCACAATCTTCTGGACAACCACCAGTCTTAATGGATAACAAAGTAGCCAGCTCCACATCACCCTCAGGAAAATAGGCCTTATGGGTCTCCTGAGCTTTAAGTATCAGATCATTAAAAGAGAGATTGAATAGGGCTTCAATTTGCGCAACCGACCATACTCCAGATGCGTCCACCTCTTTACGAACATTCGCTTGAGACTTCACTAGAGTGAGGGGTTTTTCTAAGGCTTGGGTGTCCAGCATGGGTAAATTCCAGAAAATAGGTCAATTCAAGCCATAAACATAACAGATACAGGCCTAATTTAGTGAAAACTAGTGGTCAAATACCAAACATGAAGCTTATTTCTGATCTAAATCAACCATCGCTCGTTGATCGCAGTTTGGCTGCTGTTTGGCACCCATGCACCCAGATGAAACAGCATGAATCTTTTCCATTAGTTGCCATCGCTAGCGGAAAAGGGCCTTGGCTTTATGACGAAAATGGCAATGCCCTGCTCGATTGCATTAGTTCATGGTGGACAAACCTATTTGGCCATGCCAATCCTCGTATCAATTTAGCCATTACTAAGCAACTAGAAAAAATTGAGCACGTGATGCTTGCTGGATTCACCCACCAGCCAGTAGTTGAGCTTTCAGAAAAATTATCAGCGTTAACACATGGCAATTTAGGGCACGTTTTTTATGCCTCAGACGGCGCTTCTGCAGTGGAGATTGCGCTCAAGATGAGTCATCACTATTGGATGCTCAATCAAAAGCCTCAAAAGAAAAAATTCGTTTGCCTTCAAAATGGTTATCACGGTGAAACACTTGGTGCATTAGCCGTTACCGATGTGGCAATTTTTCGCGAAGCCTATGGCGCACTCTTACAAGGTGTCTTTACTGTCTCATCTCCAGATGCTCGCAAAGCCAAATTAGGAGAGTCTGCAGACGATATTGCTAAAAAAGCTGCAGCAGAGTTAGAAATTCTTTTTATAAAAGAACATGAAAATATTGCCGCCATCATTGTTGAACCTCTGGTGCAATGTGCAGGACAGATGGCAATGTATTCACCAGAATATCTTCGCCTAGTACGAGCCCTCTGTGATCGCTTCAGTATTCACTTAATTGCAGATGAGATCGCAGTAGGTTGTGGACGCACCGGCACATTTTTCGCTTGCGAGCAGGCTCAGATTTGGCCTGACTTCTTGACGCTTTCCAAAGGAATTAGTGGTGGGTATCTGCCGCTATCTCTATGCCTTACAACAGAAAAAATCTACCGTGGGTTTTATAGTGAGGAAACAAAGCAGGGATTTTTACACTCTCACTCTTACACGGGTAACCCACTGGCTTGTGCTGCTGCGCTTGCCTGCCTTGAGATATTTGAAACTGAAAAAGTACTAGAAAAAAATCAGGAACGATCTGCAGATTTAGCTAATGCTTTTGCGTGGGCTAAAGGGGATGAGCGCATTGAACATTGGCGCCAGCAAGGCATGATTTTGGCTTTTGATATAAAAACAAGTTGTCTAAAAAATCCCAAAACTTTTGCGCGCCAAATGTTTTCTGCATGCATTGATCAAGGCTTATTGATTAGACCAATTGGTAATACCATCTACGTTATGCCGCCTTATATTCTCAGCACAGATGAAGTGATGAAAATGGGTAAAAATGTTGCTCTAGCACTCGAACAGGTTTTGTCATGACGCATTCGTTCAATGCTTTGAGCATGGCAGAAAAACAAATTGCAGATTTAGACACGCAATTACTGAGGCGTAAGTTACGTATCACTGACTCAGCTTGTGATATCAAGGCAATCGTCAACGGACGAGAATTAACTGCTTTTTGCAGCAATGACTATCTGGGCTTTGCCAATCACCCGACTCTAATCAGCGCATTGTCTGAAGGTGCACATCTATATGGTGTAGGAAGTGGTGCTTCCCATTTAATCAGTGGTCACAATATTGCCCATGAGTCATTAGAAAAAAAATTGGCTACGTTTCAGAGTCACCACATCCCTAAGGCACGCGCATTATTTTTTAGTACAGGCTACCTAGCTAATCTCACTGCAGTTACTGGTCTTGTAAAACTGGGGCAAGCGGGAGAGGCAAGTATTTATTCTGCCAAACTCAATCATGCATCCCTCATCGACGGCGTTCGCTTAGCGAGTGCTCAAAATAAAGCCTCCATTACGCTGTTTGATCACCAGCAATTGGATTCTTTAAGAGCAGATCTTCAAAGAGACTCGAGGCTTTTAAAGATCATTGTGACCGATGGTGTTTTTAGTATGGATGGTGATATTGCACCAGTACAAGCATTATTAAAAATTGCTGAAGAATTTGATGCGCTGTTATTGATTGATGATGCTCATGGCTTTGGTGTTTTAGGAAAACAAGGCCATGGTATTTTGGAACAAGAAAAGCTGAACTCTGATCGGATTATTTACATTGGTACTCTTGGCAAAGCAGCGGGAGTCAGCGGCGCCTTTATTTGCGCGCAAGAATATTTTATTGAATGGCTTATCCAAAAAGGTCGACCTTATATCTATAGCACAGCTACACCTCCAGCGATTGCCCATGCACTTCTCAAAAGTCTTGAGATGATCGAAGGCGACGAAGGTAGACAGCGCCGTGCACAGCTAGCCCAACTCATGGATATTTGGCATGAAGAAATGATTTTTTCTCAGTGGCAAAAAACCTCTTCTTGCACGCCCATTCAGCCCGTTATTTTAGGTAGCAATGCCAATGCCTTATTAGCATCAAGCTTGCTGGATAAGGCTGGCTACTGGATTCCGGCAATTCGTCCGCCTACAGTGCCAGCAGGAAGTGCACGCTTACGTATTACCTTCTCAGCCAACCATAGCACTGATGATTTGCGTCAACTGATTCGCACCCTAAAGACGATTGAGCAAGAAGCAATGGCAAGCACATCATGAGTTCAGTTAAAGGATATTTTGTTACCGGTACAGATACTGAAGTTGGTAAAACTTTAGTATCTGGCGCTCTGATTCTGAAGCTGCGTACAGCAGGAATGAAAGCCTTGGGCTTTAAACCTGTAGCAGCTGGATGCTATCAAGATGCCCAAGGCAGGCGTCTTAATGAAGATGTCGAAACCTTGCGCATTGCTTCAAATCTAGAGCGTGACAAATTAGATCTGTGTCCCTATCTACTAGATATGGCCGCAGCTCCTCATCTTGCTGCAGAAAAACAGCAGTTGCACTTAAATCTTGAAACCATTACCAAATCTTATCAAGAGGTTTGCAAGCATGGTGACCTCGTCATCGTTGAAGGTGCTGGGGGCTTTTTAATTCCACTCAATGCGCAAGAGGGTCTTGATGATTTGGCGCAGAACTTAGATCTGCCAATCATCATTGTTGTAGGTATGAGATTAGGTTGCATTAATCATGCCCTCCTCACTTATGAAGCCATCCAAACGCGTCATTTAAAGATCGCTGGCTGGATTGCCAATACCTTATCAACAGATATGCCCCTACTTCAAGAAAATATTCAAACGCTCAAATCCAAAATACCCATTCCTTTTTTGGGGTGTATTCCTACTTTGCCAAAATCGCTCCAAAAACCAGTTAATGCCCCATATTCCATCGAAGCGCTCTCATTTGCTGCGCAGCATCTAAGACTACCTACGCCTTAAACGCCTATCAGATAGCCTTTAAGCCGCCTCTCAATCCATTTTCGGATAAGATAAAGGTATGCATTTACTTCCAGAAATCATCGATTCATCAGAAGCGATTCAAGACATTCGACGCAATATACATGCTCATCCCGAGTTGCGTTTTGAAGAAAACCGTACTTCTGACCTGGTTGCTGAAGCGCTCTCTAGTTGGGGTATTCCAGTTTTCCGCGGCATGGCCAAGACCGGTGTGATTGGCCGCTTGGATGGTGATCTTGGACCAGGAAAAATGATTGGTCTGCGGGCTGATATGGATGCTCTGCCACTTCAAGAACACAATACTTTTGAACACACCTCCCGTAGCCCAGGAAAGATGCATGCCTGTGGCCATGATGGGCACACAGCAATGTTATTGGGAGCTGCCCAATATTTATCTAACCATCGGGATTTCAAAGGAACAGTCATTTTTATTTTCCAACCAGCTGAAGAAGGTGGCGCTGGCGCAAAAGAAATGATTAAAGATGGTCTCTTTAAAGAATTTCCATGTGATGCCGTTTTTGGTTTACACAATTGGCCTGGTTTAGCTGAAGGTAGCTTTGGCGTTACCGCTGGGCCGATGATGGCTTCCAGCAATGCTTTTGAAATTACGATTAAAGGTAGAGGTGGTCATGCTGCTTTACCGCACAATAGTGCAGATCCTGTGCTTACTGGAGTTCAAGTAGTCCAGGCACTGCAAAGCATCATTACACGTAATAAGCGCCCGATCGATGCAGCGGTATTATCTATTACGCAATTTCATGCAGGCGAAACAAGTAATGTTATTCCTGATAGCGCTTTTATTGGCGGCACCGTTCGCACTTTTACATTAGAAGTCTTAGATCTGATTGAGCAACGCCTTCGAGAAATTTCACACAGCGTAGCTGGGGCATTTGATTGTCAAGCTGAGATTGCGTTCAGAAGAAGCTATCCGCCATTAATTAATCATGACAAAGAAGTCGCTTTTGCTGCTGAAGTGATGGGTCAAATTGTTGGCCCTCAAAACGTCAACACCTCGATTGATCCCACCATGGGCGCAGAAGATTTTGCATTCTTCTTACTAGAGAAGCCTGGCTGCTATGTGTTCTTAGGCAATGGTGATGGTGATCATCGTTCGGTAGGCCACGGTATGGGACCATGCCATCTCCATAATCCCTCTTATGACTTTAACGATGCACTGATTCCGGTAGGCGTGAGCTACTGGGTTAAGCTAGCTCAACGCTACCTAGAGCAAAATTAAGAGTTCGTAAATTTGGCTGAGCGTTTTTCCATAAACGCTGCCATACCTTCTTTTTGATCGTTAGTTGCAAAGCAAGCATGAAACAAACGACGCTCAAAATGTATGCCTTCAGAGAGCGTTGTTTCGTAAGCTGTGTTGATCGCTTCTTTCACCATCATCGCAGTGAGTAAAGGCATCTCAGCAATCCCCTTGGCGATCGCTTTTACTTCTTTTAATAAATCCGCTTGAGGGAAAATACGCGCTACTAAACCAGCGCGCTCTGCCTCTGGTGCATCCATCATGCGACCAGTCAAAGCAAGATCCATGGCTTTTGCTTTCGATACTGCGCGTGGCAAACGCTGCGTTCCGCCTGCGCCAGGAATAATTCCCAACTTTACTTCTGGTTGCGCAAACTTCGCATTATCAGCAGCCATAATCGTGTCACACATCATGGCCAATTCACAACCACCGCCGAGGGCATAACCAGAGACGGCTGCAATGACTGGCTTGCGTACCTTCTTTATTTCTTCCCAGTTACGAGAAATGAAATCCTCGCGATAGACATCTTTAAATCCATACTTCGCCATCGAAGCGATATCAGCACCAGCAGCAAATGCCTTTTCGCTTCCGGTAATGATGATGCAACCGATATTGTCATCAGCATCAAAACCCAATAAGGAGGCACCTAATTCATTCATCAGATCATCGTTTAGCGCATTGAGAACCTCAGGACGATTTAGGGTAATGGTTGCAACTTTGCCATCCACATCAGTCAAAATAGTTTTGTAGCTCATAGCTCTCTTTCTAAGGTGTAATCAATTAGCGTGGTAACAAGACCCACATCTTGCCATTTTGTTTCATGCGCCCTGCCATTTCTCCAGCAGTATCCCCTGAACCCCAATAGTAGTCTGCGCGCACGCCTCCCACAATCGCTTTCCCGGTGTCTTGGGCCATCACTAATTTTTGTAAGGCTTGGTCACTTAGCGGCTTGGTAGTTGCCAAAAATACGGGTGCTCCTAGAGGCATTGCCTGCAAATCGATTGCAATACTACGTTCGGTAGTTAAGGGCACATTTAAGGCGCCCGTAGGACCTAGATCAGCACTCACATTTCCAGGGAGTTCTTTAAAAAATACAAAACGCGGATTCGCATTGAGCATTTCATTTACGCGATCGGGATTGCGTTTCGCCCATTGTGAAATACCCTGCATTGTTGCTTCGCTACGAGTAATTTCTTTTCTATCAAGCAACCATTGTGCAAACGATTTAAATGGCTGCTCATTGGTGCCTGCATAACCTAGGCGTAATACCCGTCCATCTGGTAAACGTATTTTTCCTGATCCTTGTATTTGCATAAAGGCTGCTGCAACTGGATCTTGTACCCAAGCAATCTCTGATCCCTTCAATATTCCTGAGGCCATCAAGTCTGCACGACTCGGACCTGGATTAGGTCTTGTCTGCCGCCAAGCGTTCGGGTAAGCATATAAAGGCACGCTATAAACGCTGGTGCGAATTTGCGAGCCGTTCATGACAGGTTCGTAATACCCGGTTATTAAACCTGTTTCACTGCCTGCACTATTGCGAATTTCATAAGCCTGAAAGTTGTCTTCAAAATACAGACGAATAGCCTGAGAGTCGCTTACAGAAATACCCGTGACTTGTGAGCAAACCTGACGCCAATTGATTTCGCTATTGCGCTTGCGTAATGCTTCGCAACTTCTTAACCATGCAGGCCAAGCCTGTGATAAATCGTCATCCCGCCATCCGGGTAACGCGCTCCAGGAAACGGCACTAAAACTAGCAATGGCAGAACTGTAATTACTTGGGACCGCGCCCGAGCTAGAGCGGCTACTGGTGCTACGAGTAGGCGGAGTTGAACAACCCACTATCAAGCTTCCAATGAGGATAGCGAATACACTTGTTGCTAAAGTTTGTTTTATTACCAGCGGTATAAATTTGAATATTGAAAACATGATTGCCAATTTACTCGATGAATACCCCATGCTGCTCTTTGTCCTTGAGGGCGCCATTGCATTAGGACTTTTGTTATTTATCGTCCTGTGGACAGGTAAAGGAAAAAAATAGCGTTTTAATGCAAGGTGCGAGGCATCACCAAGGCAAACTCAGGAATGGGTGCCTGAAAAAATTGCGCCTCTTCCGTCACACAAAAGTATTCGCCACGCATCGTTCCGGCTGGAGTGGGCAAAGTAGCCCAGCTGGTGTACTCAAATTGCTCTCCAGTCCGCAATAAAGGCTGCTGACCCACTACTCCCAATCCCCGAACCTCCTGGACCTCATTGTCCCCGTCTGTAATGAACCAATGGCGAGCTATCAACTGAATACTGGCGGTACCAGTATTGCGAATAGTGACCGTATAGGCAAAGGCGAACTGGCGGTTATCCGGGTCAGATTGCTCTGGAAGGTACTGGGTCTTGACCGTAATGCTGATTTCGTGGGGGTTCATGCACGAATTCTGCTCCATCCTAAGGCCAACTGCAAGCTAGAATCTAGGGATGGAAAGCCAAAAATCACCATCTAGTCCCCAATTTGTCATTGCTCCGTCTATTTTGTCGGCTGACTTTGCCTGCCTGGGCAAGGAAGTTCAAGACGTCTTAATGGCTGGGGCTGACTGGATTCACTTTGATGTGATGGACAACCACTACGTGCCCAATCTCACTATTGGCCCTTTAGTCTGTGAGGCAATTCGTCCGCACGCCTTAAAAAATGGCAAACCAGCAGTGATTGATGTACATCTCATGATTGAACCAGTTGATCGAATTGTTCCGGACTTTGCTAAAGCAGGAGCCAATCTCATTAGCTTTCATCCAGAAGCGAGTCCTCACGTTAATAGGACACTCAACCTTATTCGAGATCAAGGCTGTCAAGCAGGATTAGTTTTAAACCCTGCAACTCCCTTAGATCATCTCGACCATACTCTGGATCTACTCGACTTGGTTTTACTAATGTCAGTCAACCCTGGTTTTGGTGGTCAGTCTTTCATTCCTAGCACTCTCAATAAAATTACTCAGGTGCGTGCACGTTTGGATCAATACCAAGCAGAAACTGGGCGTCATATTCGACTTGAAGTGGATGGCGGCATCAAGGTTGACAACATTGCCCAGATTGCCCAAGCAGGCGCAGATACTTTTGTTGCTGGCTCAGCAATTTTTGGCCAAGATAATTACACATCCGTTATTGAGGCAATGCGCACAGCATTAGGAAAGTTGAGTAAAGCGTAATGCGGCGCGAAGAATTTAATGCCCTTGCTAAACAGGGCTTTAATCGCATTCCCCTTGTCAAGGAAGTGCTGGCCGACCTTGAAACACCCTTATCCCTCTACGTTAAGCTGACACAAGCATTCGGTAAAACTAATACCTATCTTTTGGAATCTGTTTTAGGTGGCGAACGTTTTGGACGCTTCTCCTTTATTGGACTTCCTGCTAAAACGATTTTAAAAACTGTTGGTACGCCTTTAGCGCCTGTAAATCAAGTGATCACGGATGGCAAAGTTGTTGAAACGAATACTGATAATCCACTCGACTTTGTAGACGCCTACTTTAAACGTTTTAAGGTTTCGGTTGAAGCTGGCTTACCTCGCTTCTGCGGTGGTCTTGCTGGTTATTTTGGATATGACACTGTTCGCTATATTGAATCGCGTCTTGCCAAAAATACATTGCCAGATGAGTTAGGTGTGCCAGATATTCAATTGATGTTGACTGAAGAGTTAGCAGTGATTGACAACGTCGCCGGAAAAATTTATTTGATTGTTTATGCAGATCCCAGTGAGCCTGACAGCTTTGAGAGTACTCAAGCAAGATTGAAAGAGCTATTGGCTTGCCTTCATAAGCCAGTGAGCATGCCAGCATCATTGCCTAGCGCCAAGACTGAGTTAATCCGCAAATTTAAGGCGGAAGATTTTGAGAGTGCGGTGCTCAAAACCAAAGAATATATTTTGGCTGGTGATTGCATGCAGGTAGTCATAGGTCAGCGCATCAGCAAACCCTTTACAGATTCTCCATTGGCGCTCTATCGAGCATTGCGCTCCCTCAATCCATCGCCTTATATGTATTTTTATGATTTTGGGGACATGCAAATTGTCGGATCTTCTCCAGAGATTTTGGTGCGCCAAGAAAAACGCGCTACAGAAAAAATTGTGACCATTCGCCCTCTCGCAGGAACGCGTCCCCGCGGAGCAAATCCCGAAGAGGATGAGCGCCTTGCACAAGAGCTTTTGGCTGACCCCAAAGAAATAGCTGAGCATGTCATGTTGATCGATTTAGCACGCAATGACGTTGGTCGAATTGCAAAAACTGGCACTGTGAAGCTCACTGACTCGATGTCGATTGAAAAATACTCACATGTTCAACATATTGTGAGTTCAGTAGAAGGACATCTTCTAGACAATATGAGCAATATGGATGTATTACGCGCTACTTTTCCGGCAGGCACTCTCTCTGGGGCGCCCAAGATTCGGGCCATGGAAATCATTGACGAAATGGAAATTGTGAAACGCGGCGTTTATGGCGGCGCGGTGGGCTACCTCTCATTCTCGGGCGATATGGATGTCGCCATTGCTATTCGTACTGGGGTTATTCGAGAGGGCATGCTTCACTCTCAAGCTGGAGCTGGGGTTGTAGCTGACTCTGACCCTAGGGCAGAATGGAAAGAAACTGAAGCCAAAGCACGTGCTGTCCTTACTGCAGCTGATTTAGTACAAGGAGGTCTCGATGCTCCTCATGATTGATAACTACGATTCGTTTACCTATAACCTGGTGCAATATTTTGCTGAACTGGGTGAAGAAGTAAAAGTATTTCGGAATGATGAAATTGCAGTGGAAGAGATTGCCAAACTGAATCCTGCTCGCATCTGTATTTCTCCCGGTCCTTGCAGTCCGGCTGAAGCAGGTATTTCTGTTGAGACCATTAAACGCTATGCAGGACAAATTCCTATTCTGGGGGTTTGCCTTGGACACCAAGCGATTGGTGAAGCCTTTGGGGGAAATATTATTCGCGCGCAAAAGGTCATGCATGGCAAGACGGATAATATTCATCACACTGGCGTAGGGGTTTTCAAGAACTTACCCGATCCATTTAAAGTGACTCGCTACCACTCCCTTGCGATCGAAAAGAGCTCTTTACCGGCAGTACTTGAAGTGACAGCCACTTCTTCAGATGGGGAGATTATGGCCGTACGCCATCGAGAGCTTGCAGTAGAGGGTGTGCAGTTTCATCCAGAATCGATTCTGTCTGAGCATGGTCACGCTCTGCTCAAGAATTTTTTGCAAAATACATAAGTCAACGCACGATGTCCATTAGCCCTCAAGAAGCCCTGCAACGTTGTATTGAACACCGAGAACTATTTCATGATGAGATGACAGCCATGATGCGTCTCATCATGAGCGGTGAAATGTCACCTGAATTAGTGGCAGGCCTCTTAGTTGCCTTGCGCACTAAAAAAGAAACTGTTGGTGAAATTGCCGCTGCCGCTCAAGTGATGCGAGAATTTGCAAGCTCCGTAGAGGTACAAGATCGTACACGCCTCGTTGATGTCGTAGGCACTGGCGGCGATGGCGCCCATACCTTTAACATTTCAACTGCAGCCATGTTTGTTGCCGCAGCGGCTGGTGCCAAGATTGCAAAGCACGGCAATCGCAGTGTCAGCAGCAAATCAGGCAGTGCAGATGTTCTAGAGGCCTTAGGAGTTAACCTCGCCCTTTCACCCGAACAAGTAGCTCAATGCATCGCCACGGTCGGTGCTGGCTTTATGTTTGCACCCAACCATCATCCTGCCATGAAGAACGTCGTACCTATTCGTAAACAATTAGGTGTGCGCACTATTTTTAATATCTTGGGGCCACTTACCAACCCAGCTGATGCCAAACGCATTCTGATGGGCGTTTTTCATGCAGACTTAGTCGGTATTCAGGCGCACGTATTGCAAGCACTAGGCATGGAACATGCTCTCGTAGTCTATGGTCACGATGGTTTAGATGAAATTTCTCTAGAAGGCCCGACACTCGTTGGCGAGCTCAAAGACGGTGAAGTATGTGAATACGAAATCCATCCCAAAGACTTTGGGCTTGAGACCGCCCTGAGCAGCAGCTTCAAAGTAGCCAATGCGGAAGAATCCAAGCAAATTATCTTAGATGTTATTGACAATAAGCCTGGGGCAGCAAGCGACATCGTTTGTCTCAATGCCGGGGCTACGCTGTACGTTGCAGGTGTTGCCAAAGACATCTCAAGCGGTATCGCTCTGGCAAAAGCCGCAATTAGCTCTGGTGCTGCTCGTCAAAAACTAGATGCATTTATTGCTGCAACTCAATCTAAGTAATTATTCATGAGCGATATTCTCGACAAAATTGTTGCTACTAAAAAAGTAGAAATTGCACAGCTATCCAAGCAGATCTCTTTAGAAAATCAACGTGAAATAGCACTTGCGAATAATCAAACTACTTTATTGCAGCCGCGTGGCTTTATTAACTCTATTCATCAAAAGATTGCTTCTGGTAAAGCAGCTGTGATTACCGAAATTAAAAAAGCCAGTCCAAGTAAAGGCATTCTGCGTGAAAACTTTAATGCCGCAGAAATTGCACGCTCCTATGAGCAGCATGGCTCTGCCTGTCTATCCGTTTTAACGGATGTTGATTACTTTCAAGGCTGCAATGCTTATTTACAAGAGGCACGTGCCGCCTGCAAGATTCCTGTATTACGCAAAGACTTTACGATTGATCCCTATCAAGTTTATGAGGCGCGTGCAATCGGTGCAGATGCCATTTTGCTGATTGTTGCCTGCCTTGAGCTCAATCAAATGAAAGAGCTAGAAGCATGCGCCCATGAATTGGGCTTAGATGTCTTGGTTGAAGTTCACAATGCTCCTGAACTTGAGCAAGCTCTTGAGTTAACGACACCTTTACTCGGCATCAATAATCGCAATCTCAAGACTTTTGAGGTTACTTTACAGACGACTCTCTCACTACTATCAATGGTACCTAGCAATAAGACGCTAGTAACCGAGTCAGGAATATTAAATCGTGCAGATGTACAACTGATGCGCGATCACCAAGTCAATGCGTTTTTGGTTGGTGAAGCCTTTATGCGCGCTCAAGATCCTGGGGCTGCTCTTAGCGAGTTGTTTTTCTAGATCTTTTCAAAAGGTCGATGCCAAACTTAATAATGGCAATCAGTAATAGAGAGCCCAAGATATCTCCCAGCAGCATCACTAAAAAGTGATTGAGTGTTCCGGCGTCCTCAAGTCCCATGCTCGTAAACCACCACTGATGTAGACCTGCACTCCATAAGGCATAAATCACTATACAAAAGCCTAATTTTTGAAGACTAAGGTTGCTAAGATCTGGTTCAAGATGAATATTCTTAAAAACAAAAATTCTGGCTAAGTAGGGGGCAAACCCCGATATCAAACCAATACCGATGCAAGCTGTCAGATCCAAAGAGGGATCACCCTGACAACTAATGAGAAATGAGGAGATGGAGATACCAATAGCACCAGGCAAGCCATAAATTAAGGTCAGAAATAAACGAAGGCCTGCTGGCAAATAAATCCAATTAACGCCAGCTGCAAAAACCAAGGAACTGGTTAACCAAGAATTGAGGTAAAAAAGTACGCCATATGCCAATGCACAAAGGGCAATTTCGATGCAGTACCCTAATGCAATTGATAGTGATTTTGTCATTTCTGACAGTATGATTTATTTTTTCTATACGTGCATACAAGTACAGAACAAGTTTGCTAAAGGGCTAATAGGGATATACTAGTAAGAAGTAACCCTAATGAAGTAATTCAGTGAATATATAAAATGTCCATCAACAGAATCTCATACCTTCGCTTTCTTAACTTGCTCGATGCGCTAGACCGTATGAATCCTGGCAAGATACTCGACTGCACAGAAGAAAGTCTGCTCGACAAGATCATTCTTGCGTTTCATGCAAAAGAGCCTGTCTTGGTTGGAGATTTAATCTCACTCTCCGCGCTGGGCTCCCAAGCTACCTTACATGGTCGCTTAAAAAACCTCATTGCAATGGGCTACATCAAGATGGCTACTAATGTTGATGGGCGCAAAAAGGAAGTGGTACCCACTAAGCTAGCGCTTAAGCGTTACGAAGAGATTTCCAAATGTTTAGAGAAGGCTGCAAAAGCAGGTTAATAAACTTTCTTTTCTCAATTTCTTTAGCAATAAAAAAGCCCTTCTATTGAGGGCTTTTTTATTGCTAAAGACTGGGTATTGATCTAGACATTGAATAAGAAGTTCAATACATCCCCATCTTTAACCACATACTCCTTGCCTTCAGCACGCATCTTGCCGGCCTCTTTGGCGCCTACCTCGCCTTTGAACTGAATGAAGTCGTCATAAGAAATCGTCTGCGCCCGAATAAAGCCACGCTCAAAATCAGTATGAATAACACCCGCTGCCTGAGGAGCCGTATCGCCCTGATGAATAGTCCAAGCGCGAACCTCTTTAACGCCTGCTGTAAAGTAGGTCTGTAAGCCCAATAGCTTGTAACCAGCACGAATAACCCGATCTAATCCAGACTCTTCCATACCCAAGTCAGCTAAGAACTCAAGCTTATCCGCATCCTCTAAATCGGCGATCTCAGCCTCGATTGCTGCGCAGACCGCCACTACTGGTGAACCCTCTTTAGCAGCATGCTGAACAACGGCTTCTAAATGGGGATTATTAGTAAAGCCATCTTCTTTGACATTGGCGATATACATTGTCGGTTTTGCAGTGATTAAACAGAGTGGCTTTAAAAGGAGATTTTCTTCTTCACTCAGCTTCATACTACGCACTGGTAGAGCCTGATCTAGATGGGCTTGCACCTTGGTCAATACAGCCACTAATGCAGCAGCTTCTTTATCATTGCCCGATTTTGCTGCCTTACTTGAACGTTGGAGTGTTTTGTCAACAGTCGTTAGATCAGACAAAGCCAATTCGGTATCAATCACAGCGATATCTGAAATAGGATCTATTTTTCCAGCAACGTGAATCACGTTAGGATCCTCAAAACAGCGAACTACATGGGTAATGGCATCTGTTTCACGGATATTAGCCAAAAATTGGTTACCCAGGCCCTCACCTTTCGAGGCTCCTGCCACGAGACCCGCAATATCAACAAACTCGACTGCGGCTGGCAATATGCGTTCCGGAGTCACAATCTCAGCCAGAAAGGCTAGCCGGGGGTCAGGAACCTCAACTACGCCCACGTTAGGCTCGATCGTGCAGAAAGGATAGTTTTCCGCTGCGATTCCAGCCTTGGTAAGCGCATTAAAGAGAGTAGATTTGCCGACGTTAGGCAGGCCGACGATGCCACATTTCAAAGACATGTCTCTATTGTAAAGGGGCTTTATAAAGGGGCTTGTTTCGATATCATCAAGTTATGTCAGAAGCTCATTTAAAAACCCCCCTCCATTCAGGCCAAATTCGTTCAGTAGATGTGGCAGTGATCGGCGGCGGCATTGCAGGTAAAGCTTGCGCGCTTGGCCTGGCTCAACTCGGCCTTCAAACAGTGGAAATTGCGCCCGATTTAGGGGAAAGCGTTTCCAGCCCGCAAGGAAGTCAATGGGGCCAACGCATTTATGCCTTTTCTCCCAGCACTCAAAAGTTACTAGCCCATTTACAAATATGGGATGCCCTTGACCATACTCGCTTGCAGCCAGTTAGAGATATGCGAATTTATGGGGATCGTGGCGAAAAAAATGACCAACTCCATCTTTCCGCATTCGAAGCAGGGACACCACAGTTAGCATTGATTGGAGAATCCAATTTAATTGAACATACACTTGATCAAGCGTCACGTTTTCAAAATAAATTGGAGCGCATTGCCAATGTCGTTGAAAAAATAGATATTGATGACTCAGGTACGACACTTCACCTCAAGCATGGCACTCCGATTCATGCTCAACTAGTCATAGCAGCTGATGGTGCAAATTCGCCTATTCGCTCTGAAATCGGTATTACTACTAGTGAAGAAAGTTATTCACAAAGTGCAGTTGTAGCAAATTGGATTTGTCACTATCCTCATTTAGAAACAGCCTTTCAGTGGTTCTTACCAGGCGGCGATATCGTCGCAATGCTGCCATTGCCAGGTAAGCAAGTATCTATGGTGTGGTCGACCTCTCCAGAAAATGCAGCAGAGTTATTACAACTAGATCAATCGCAATGGACTGAGAAATTTTCTTCGATTGCGAATGGTGCAATTGGAAAACAACTTGGAGAGCTCACACTCAACTCGACACCTGCAGCCTTTCCATTAAGGAAACTTCGGGCGAATCGCTTTATTGGCCCTGAATCTTCTCCGAAGGTTGCCTTGATTGGCGATGCTGCCCACGTCATGCATCCGCTAGCAGGGCAGGGCTTGAATCTTGGTCTGCGTGATGTTGCTGTATTACTCAATATTCTTGGTAAACGAGAGTCATTTCGTACACCGAGTGATCCTGTTCTTTTACGTCGTTATGAACGTCAGCGTCAGGGCGATACCAGTGCTCTGCTTTGGATTACCGATAAGCTCAAAAAATTATTTTCCGCATCTAGTAAACCCGAGCGTCAACTTCGCAATTGGGGTCTTGGTCTTGTGAATAAAAGTCACTTTATAAAACAGCGCCTCATTGAGCGCGCCTTGGGAGATATTGATTTTGAATAAATTGTTATCAAGTTGTGCGTTGGTATTTATTGCCTTGCTATGTACGCAATTAGTACATGCGCAAGCAGAGCAACAGCTCAAAACGGATCTGCAAAAGAAATTAGGAGTGAATGCCAAAGTTCGTAGCGTCTCCCCTGCACCAGTTGCTGGCTTATATGAAGTATTGGTTGGTAACGACGTCTTTTATACCGACAGCACTGGTAAATATCTGATCCAAGGTGAGATTATTGAGCTCGCAACAGGTAAAAATATTACTGAACAAAGACAAGCCGACCTTAATCGAATTAAATGGTCCGATCTTTCTCCAGCCAATGCTATCAAAACTGTGCGTGGCAATGGAAGCCGTCAGTTGGCTGTATTTTCAGACCCTAACTGTGGCTACTGTAAACGCCTTGAAAAATCCCTTCAGCAGCTCGATAACGTCACTATTTATACTTATCTGATCCCTATCTTGTCTCCGGACTCAGCCCAGAAATCTAAACAAATTTGGTGTTCTGCCGATCCCTATAAATCTTATATTGATTGGATGATCAATGGTAACGCTCCCAGCGGTAAAAGTGATTGCAGCAACCCTTTAGATAAAAATATGGTCTTTGCAAAGTCCTATGGGGTCACTGGTACACCCACGCTTTTCTTTACGGATGGTAGTCGTTTCCCAGGCGCTGTTCAAATCACCGACATCGAAAAGAAATTTAGCTCCCTCAAATAGTCTCCATGAATCAATCTGACCTGCCTCAAATTCAATACACCGTATGGCCAGCCGACCTTCATGGTCATCGCTTTTTGGTCAAGCTGCATATTGCTAATCCTGATCCTGATGGACAAGTACTACAGATGCCTGCATGGATTCCGGGAAGTTATTTGATTCGGGATTTTAGTAAGCAGATTGAGTCTATTGAGGCTCACACTGCAGGGGCTAATAGAAAGAAGCTTTCTTTGGAGCGAATTGATAACGATCAGTGGCGACTTCCCAAGGGAAGCGGTGCGGTAAATATTTTAACTACCGTCTACGCTTTTGATTCTTCAGTTCGTGCGGCTTATCTTGATACTGAGCGCGCTTTCTTCAATGCAAGCAGCCTATGCTTGGCAGTAAAAGGGCAAGAGCAATTACCATGCTCCCTCGCCATTGTTGCGCCTGAAGCATCATCTGCAGAGCAATGGTCTGTGCAAACGAGTATGCGGGCTGTGAAAACGGATGCACAAGGCTTTGGTTTTTATCTTGCCCAAAATTATGACGACCTCTTGGATCACCCTGTTGCGATGGGTGAATTTCAATTGGTGAGCTGGAAATCCCAAGGTGTGCCTCATCGTATGGCTATTCAAGGGTGCACGCATCCGATTGATACCGGCCGTCTTGCAGATGATCTGCAAGCCATTTGCACATCTACTATTGCTTTGTTTGAGCCTAAAACAAAACGGGCGCCATTTAATGGCTATTTATTTTTAGTCCATGCAATACTCAATGGCTATGGTGGCCTTGAACACCGCAATAGCACTGCTCTACTGTGTCGTCGCGATCAAATTCCACAAGAGAAAGTGCTCTTTGAAGAAAATGCTTATCGTGAATTTTTAGGTTTATGCAGTCATGAATACTTTCATGCGTGGTTAGTGAAGCGCATTCAGCCGAAGGCTTTCCAGCCATACCAACTCGATCGCAGAAACCACACTCGACTTCTTTGGCTGTTTGAGGGCTTCACCAGTTACTACGACGATCTCCAACTGTTCCGCAGCAAACGGATTGATCTCAAAACCTATCTGAAATTGGTTTCTGATAATTGGAATGGGATTTTGCGCGGTCCTGGTAGGCAGAAGCAAAGCCTGGCGGATAGCTCCTTTGATGCTTGGACCAAGTATTACCAAGCCGATGAAAACACTCCAAATGCTGTGGTGAGTTATTACGGTAAAGGTGCTTTACTGGCTTTGGGATTGGATTTGCAAATTCGAGCATTCTCAAAAAATAAAAAATCCTTAGACGATCTCATGCGCCTCATTTGGCAAAAGCATGGGATTACCTTAGATGGGATAGCTGAAGATGGATTAGATGACTTAATCTTTACATTACTAGGCACAGCATTTACTAAAACTTGGAATGAGATCAAATCTAAGTATATTTTTGGCACAGAAGACATTCCGATTCAAAAATGGATTAGCTCAAAACTGGTTGCAGTTAAAGCCAAACCACAAACCAAACTAGAAAAGCTGAAGTTGCAATTTGGCATGCGCTTCACAGAATCTAGTGGCTGGCTCAAAGTCACTCACGTCCTAGATGAAGGGCTAGCCCAAGCTGCAGGGCTTGCAGCTGGAGATCTTTTAGCCAGCATTAATGGGCAACGCGTCACCAACACCCGATGGGACAAGATTCTTAGCAGTCTGTCTGAAGGCCAAAGCATGAGTATCTGTTTTTATCGAGATGACTTGATGCATGAGCGCATGGCCCTGCTACAGGATAGTCAATTACCTGCTCAATATGAACTGAGTTCAACGAGTAAATCTCCATAAACTGAATGCACGCTTTTTCAGAAAAAGATATTCCGCCAGATTGGCGAGAGTTACTTGGTGATTATCTTCATTCAAGTGCATGGGGTGTATTAAAAAATAATTTACAGACTGCTTTAGATCAAGGTGTGGAGCTCGTACGGCCCGCACCTGAAGACTTTTTCAAGGCCTTGCAATTAACACCTCTACATTCGGTAAAAGTCGTCATCCTGGGTCAAGATCCCTATCACTCACCAGCACTAGCACAGGGCTTAGCGTTTTCCATTCCTGCTGATATTCCAAGTAATTCGCGTGCATTTCCAAGTTCGCTGCGTAATATCAGCAAAGCACTTGCGCTTGAATACTTTGGCGCACTTCCCAATGGCGATCTACATCATTGGGCTTTGCAAGGCGTACTACTTCTCAATACAGCACTGAGTGTGAAATTAGGTGAAGCAGGAAGTCATACCCATTTAGGATGGAAAAGTCTGATCGATCAATTGATTTACAAGTTAGCGCTGCAAAAGCCCAATCTCGTATGGATGCTATGGGGTGGTCATGCCCAATCGAAATTAGCCCTGATCGCTCATGCTTCTGACCAGCTCATTTTGCAATCGTCTCACCCTTCAGGACTAGGTGTCTATAAAACCGATAAGCCTTTTTTAGAGCCAGGCGGTCAAAAAAGTTGTGGCCACTTTAGTCAAACCAATGCATGGTTAGAGGCGCATGGGAAACCAGCTATTCAGTGGGTAGAAAAATCGCGGTTCGATTTACTTGGCTAAAGCCGTAAAGATACATCCCACCAAACAAGAGGCAAATATGGCGCTCACCCACTCGAGCATCTGCCCAGACTGAAAAAGCCCAAAGTATTGACCTAAATAAGAGCTGGCTGCTGCTGCAATAAAGCCCAAGAAGCTTGCCAGGAGGAACTTTGCTAGCTTTGGTGTACCAGAGCTGCCGGGATAAAAAATCCAAGCTGAGGCACCAGATACCCCGCCAATTAGTAGAAAAGCCAAAAACCCCATTGTTACCCCCATTAATAGCGTCATCAAATCTATAATCACCATTATGAAGTTGTTGACACTCGGCATCAACCATCACACAGCGCCGGTAGCCATTCGGGAAAAAGTCGCCTTTGACCCTGAATTTCTTCAAGAAGCGTTGCACGATCTTCGCCAACACCTTGTTGGCGAGAATCAGGCTGGCCTGCCCGAAGCAACTATTTTGTCAACTTGCAATCGGACCGAAGTCTATTGCGCTGCCAATGACGCTAGCGCTGCGAGTCTATTACACGAAGTTACTTTTGATTGGCTGGCTAAAACACAACGATTAGCCCCAAGCAGCCTTGTGCCGCATATTTATTCTCTCCCCCAATCAGATGCCGTGCGACATGCTTTTAGAGTAGCCTGCGGTTTAGATTCCATGGTGATTGGTGAAACCCAAATCTTGGGCCAAATGAAAGATGCAGTTCGTACTGCTAATAATGCAGGGGTACTGGGTACTTACCTCAATCAACTCTTTCAGAAAACGTTTGCCGTAGCTAAAGAAGTTCGTGGCTCAACAGAAATTGGAGCACATTCTATTTCCATGGCTGCTGCATCTGTGCGTCTATCAGAACGTATCTTCGAAAAAATTTCTGATCAGCGAGTTTTGTTTATTGGCGCTGGTGACATGATCAACTTGTGCGCAACGCACTTTGTGGCACGCAAGCCCAAAAATGTCGCGATTGCTAACCGCACCATTGAACGGGGTCAAGAGCTTTCAGACTCTATTTCTGAGCAAGATGTACAGACTGAATCCTTCAGACTATCTGACCTCCCTGGGCGCCTGCATGAATTCGACATCATTGTTTCGAGCACTGCCTCCTCGCTCCCCATCATCGGCCTAGGCATGGTTGAAAGTGCCCTGAAATTACGTCGTCGTAAACCCATGGTCATGATTGACTTGGCTGTACCGCGTGACTTTGAGCCAGAGATCTCTAGATTAGCTGATGTGTATCTCTACACCGTAGATGATCTAGGAGTCATGATTCAGACTGGCACCAATTTACGCCAAGCTGCTGTTAGCCAAGCGGAAGCCATCATCGAAGATCGGGTTGGCAACTTTATGCATTGGATGCAAGGTCGTAATGCTGTGCCCATTATTCAGGACATACAGCAGCAAGGCGAATACTTAAGGCAACTTGAGCTAGAGCGTGCAATGAAACGTTTAATGCGCGGCGATGATCCCCAAGAAGTATTGAACGCAATGGCCCAAGGCCTGACCAATAAATTTTTGCATGGCTCTCTGCATGCATTGCAACACTCAAATGGCGCTGAGCGTGATGCGCTGATGAAATTGTTGCCCAAGTTATTCGCTACGCACTCCAAGCCAGAAGACCATTAAATGAAGCCCAGCATGCGGGCTAAGCTTGATTACCTAGATACACGCTTAGCCGAACTTAATTCCCTGTTGACCTCTGAAGAAGCAACCAAAGATATGGATGCTTATCGGAAACTTACACGCGAGCATTCCGATATAGCCTCGGTGGTTGAGCAATTTGGTCTATACAAGCAAGCAGAGGCAGATGCTCAGGCAGCTGAAGAAATGCGCAAAGATCCGGAGATGAAGGACTTTGCAGATGATGAAGCAAAACAAGCTGCCGCTACGATGGAAGAGTTAGGGGGTGCACTACAAAAGCTGCTACTTCCAAAAGATGTGAATGATGAACGCAACGTCTTTCTAGAAATTCGTGCTGGTACTGGCGGTGATGAAAGCGCCCTATTCGCTGGAGACTTATTGCGCATGTATACCCGCTTCGCTGAGCGCCAAGGCTGGAAAGTAGAAGTCGTCAGCGCTGCTGAATCAGATTTAGGTGGTTACAAAGAAGTTGTTCTGCGCTTAGTAGGGCAATCAGTCTACTCACGACTCAAATTTGAATCTGGGGGGCATCGCGTACAGCGCGTACCCCAAACTGAAACGCAAGGGCGTATTCATACCTCTGCATGTACTGTTGCAGTAATGCCCGAGGCTGATGAACTAGAGGCCGTCAAAATTAATCCAGCAGAACTACGAATCGACACTTTCAGGGCATCTGGAGCTGGTGGTCAGCATATTAATAAAACAGATTCTGCTGTGCGGATTACGCATTTACCCACTGGCACTGTCGTTGAATGTCAAGATGATAGAAGTCAACATCGAAATCGTGAACAAGCGATGAAGGTATTGGTATCACGCATCATGGATGCTCGTGAACGTGAAAAACATCAATTAGAAGCCCAAACTCGAAAATCGCTAGTTGGTAGTGGTGATCGTAGTGACCGTATTCGTACCTACAATTTCCCACAGGGGCGTATCACCGATCATCGTATCAATCTGACTCTCTATAAAATTGATGCCATGATGGATGGTGATATCGATGATCTTTGTAATGCACTAGCATCCGAACATCAAGCAGAATTACTCGCTGCCCTTGGCGATAGCTAAAAATGAATGATGGCTGATTTTTCCTTGCGCGACTTATTGCGCAGCTCTTCGCTACCTCAAAGTGAGGCGCGCCTCCTGTTGGCTCATGTGATCGAGCAGCATTACCAACTGCCTCGCTCTGCCCTGATATCTCACGATGAAATGAAGCTTAGCGAGAATGCACTTGCACACTGGAGGTTACTTGAGAGCAAGCGCCTAAATGGCGAGCCCATTGCCTATCTTGTAGGCAAGAAAGGCTTTCACAATATTGAATTACTAGTAAGACCAGGCGCCCTCATTCCTCGTCCAGAAACAGAGTTATTAGTAGAAATTGGTCTTCGTGAAATCACTCGACTTGGCGGCAAAGCCAAGTTATTGGATTTGGGTACTGGCTCAGGTGCAATTGCGCTAGCAGTTGCGAGCGCTGCTCCTCACTCGCTAGTAATAGCTACTGATCAGTCGCTAGAAGCATTAGCAATTGCGAAAACCAACGCCACACGTTTACATCTAGAGGCGCAAGTCCAATTTTTTCAAGGTAGTTGGTATGAGGCAATTGGGAAAGATGCCCTCTTTGATCTCATCTTAAGTAACCCACCCTATATCGAAAGTGGTGATCCTCACTTAAACCAAGGCGACCTTCGCTTTGAACCTCTTGAAGCATTAACAGATCAATCAAATGGCCTAAGCTGCCTAGAGGTCATCATCTCTGGGGCCACATCCTTCTTAAATCCTGACGGCTTAATTGCTGTCGAGCACGGCTTTGACCAGTCTGATGCCGTCCTCAAGTTGATGAGAACTGCAGGTTTAAGAGATATTCAAACCCATCTTGATTTAGCAGGCCATCACCGGGTAGCTTCGGGCAGGAAATGAGCTTTCAATAACCCTTTTTGGGATAAAGTCTTAAAATTAGGTATGCGTCGATTTATAAGGGCGCGTTAATCAAAATATTGCTCTTCTGGAAAGAATTTATGGATACACAAGCTCAAATTAAAGAAATCGTGACAAGCCATCCCGTGGTTTTGTTTATGAAAGGTACTGCCCAGTTCCCCCAGTGTGGATTTTCAGGAAATGCCATCAATATCCTCCGTGCGAGCGGTGTTGATAAGTTGCATACCGTTAACGTATTAGAGAATGAAGCCATTCGCCAAGGCATCAAGCAATTTGCGAACTGGCCAACCATTCCTCAGCTCTATATCAATGGGGAATTTATTGGTGGCTCTGACATCATTACTGAAATGTTTGAAT
>Ga0194047_10000562_pt1 | contig 24798 bp, 17 predicted proteins | sample JunL225m_MetaG_2_FD_160070 | JGI IMG/M metagenome (GOLD analysis project Ga0194047, IMG submission 160070) | Anoxic zone freshwater microbial communities from boreal shield lake in IISD Experimental Lakes Area, Ontario, Canada - Jun2016-L221-5m | ecosystem: Environmental > Aquatic > Freshwater... | reverse complement strand
CTGTTGCGGTTGCGCTTTTGGTAGCTCCATTAGGATTAGCAGATATAGTAACAAACGGTGCCACTGTATAGCCTGCACCCGGATTAGTAATATTGAAGCCGGTAACAGCTCCAGTTGCATCTATGGTAGCCGTTGCGGTAGCTGTGACACCGCCAGCAGTTAAAGGAATAGAAGGATCGGAAATGGTTACAGTTGGGGCTGTAGGATAACTTTTACCTGCAAAGCCCACGTTGATAGCGCCAACCCCAAAGGACACTACAGCTTTAGCTGTTGCGGCACTACCACCAGCAATAGGAGCATCTATAGTAACGGTAGGAGCAGCTTGATAGCCACTTCCAGCAGTTGTAAGAGTAATGCTACCCACAATCCCGGTGGCTTTGTAAAGCTGAAGGTTGAGGAAGCGATCATTACAAGCGTTCAAAATCAAGAAGCGATAAGCCTTCGGATCAACAGTTATATAAGGGTAAGCCTGACCGTTGACTATCGGAGTGTCCATAAAGCCTTCTGGCACTATCGAAGGGGATTGCTTCGTCTTAGTCGCATCAAGGGGAAATCCCGGAATTTCCGGTGATGAACCGACTACAGCGGCATTATAATAAGGATTTGCAATTGGCTTATTTGCAAGACCGGTAAATGGAGGCCAGAACCACGGCCCGTAATCCCAGCGTCCCATTGCGTTCGCCCCGCTAGGGTCATAGGGATTCTGGTTCGGCATATATACATGGGGGAACCACAAGTCATTTCGAGTTGCATCAACCGTCAGGGTTTGTCCGGTCGCATCAGTAGTAAAGGGCCAAGTAGGGTCAAGTTTAGCAATAGTAGTTGGATCAATAAAGGTTTTGTCCTGAATTACCAGCGGCACTACATCGGTAATAGCAGGAATCAACCCATCTTTCACCATTCCACTTATATATGGATCTTGTAGCAAGTAGCCTGCTGCTTCACCGGAATACACGTTCAGACGGGTAATGCCATAAGCGTGGTCGTGATAGAACATCAAGCGTCCACTTTGCTGGTTGGTCCAGTAGAAGGTAAGCTCGCCGTCACCGATGGGTGGCAAGCCGGCGGCTGGCATATCGGGAACATACTGTACGCTGACACCCTTGGTCAAGGTTGTAGAAGTTTCACCAACCGGAACCGTCCACTGATGGGCAGTACCATCGCTGATCCATGGAGTATTACCGCCGTGCAGGTGAAGTGTAGCGCGGTTCTGGGTATAAATGCCGGCGGTGGTACCGGCATTGTCGTAACCGCTTCCGGCGCCCATCACAGTAGTATCAACCGGGATAAAAAGATTGCCGCCTGAGCCGGTAGGCAATTTATTTACAAATTTGATGCGAACTGGTTTCCCATTCGTTTGACCATTCAACGGATTATTTGGGTCAAGCGGGTCATTAATTACAGCACCTGCAGGGTATTCCGGAAAGTAACGATTGGCAAGAATCACCGGACCAAGGTAATGAGGGGTGGTTGTAACCGGATTGCCTAAGAGGTCTGTGAGGGGAACATTATTTTTATCTACGGTATTTAGCTGCACATAGCCGCGCAACTTGGTTTTACCCAACGAGGAATGGAATTGACCTTCATATTCAACCAAACCGATTTCATAATAATCGGAATCGGCATATGTGGTGGTATCAGGAGCTGCAATCGGGAGATAGTTTCCGATACTATTAGCGCCGAAACCGGGACCAACGCCTTTAAGCGAGGTCAAGCCGGGCAGCGAGTCGACAAATTTAGGAATTATTGGACTCAAGGCATAGTTAGGGGTATCACCGAAGTAATCAGGGATACCGCCGGGGATGGGAGAGGCTACGGTGGCGGTGGCAGCCTGTATAGTCATCCCATTCGCGTTAACACCTGACAAACCTGAGCGGTAGCTAGATTTCTTTGGTTTATAGGAAGCCGATAACTTCCTATCTGCATGCGTAACTCTACGCTTCAGTAAATACGGCAGGTGACTAGTATCATACATACCCATAGTAGAAGAGGTCTGTGCATATGCTGTCTTTGCAGGAATTGTAAAGTTCCCCAACCTCGTAACAGCTAATGCGGCGCCTGTTGCCCCCAATCCTATTACAAACTTTCTCCGCTTCATACAATACTCCTTACATGTCACTTTTTTGCCTAACAACTTGAGAGGCAAGAGCGGGAAATACGAGCTAACTAAGAATAAATTGGTAATTTGCTACATTAATTAAGTTTTATTTTTTAACTACCTGAGAATAGGCAACAAAAAGTCCAGAGTACATCAAGCTGGATGAACCCGATAAGGCGTTACCTATTCTTTGAGCAAATGAATACTCTGCGACTATGCCAACTTCTGCAATAGTCAAATGCAGTATTACTATTAGATTGGAATGATAATCAGGGGAATTAGTTCTTAAGTGTCATACTATCTAGCTACCAGTGCGAGCAGATTAGTTCCACTAAAATAACAATTCTTTTTGCCTCCAGCCTTTTTAAGGCTCTAACAGGAGACAAAGCCCTATAACATACGTTCGGTAAAGATTTCTCTCTACAGGTAAATAATTTTGTTAATCCTAGATAATATTATATAAATATATTTTTCCTAGTCAATTTAAGATTAGTAATCTTAGAATTAAATGAGAAAAATAACAAAGCCTTTAATTTTAACTATTCTTTTACCATTTTTAACTATTTATTTACTTGCCTAACCGTTTTATACTTAGTTTGTGCTAAACTAACTAGTTGCGATTGGGTAGATAAGCAAGCATGAAAAAGAACTAGCTTCCGGTAGGCGGAAAATAGCTCAATTAAGTTCAAATATAGGCATTTAATAGGGCGTAGCAACAGATTATCAGGTTCAAAGTGCGTCCGTTTTGCCAGATTCGGACCAAAATATAACTGGGCTGTGCGCTATTACCGCCAGCCGAAGAACTAGATTGGAGGGTTATTTTATCAATAATACAGGCAAACTTCTTTAGATAAAAATGGGTGCAAAGCTTTGCTCTTTAGCTTCAGCAGGTGAAATTTATTACTATGGTAAAAATACTGGTGTATATTTGCTTATTTTATATGAATAAAAATTAATTTTTCCAATTACTATATAGAAACTTGACTAAAGCGTTTGCTTTTATATAATGATTCTAGCAGTAGGCAGGGTTTTGTAGGGTAAATCCTTACAGAAATGTGGGGGATTTAATTACCTAGCAGAAAATTAAAACTAAAAGCATCACCGTTTAATAATATTTAATTAACTCTTATAGTTTGCCCAGAGCTTCACATCTGTAAGTAAATTTCCGGTACTATAAGCTATCTAGCCTAATAATCCGCTTGATTTTGCCTGTTGGCATACTTTGCTGAAAAGGATTATTTGTGGTTTTTGCTCACAATATAGAGCGTATAATCTAAAATCAAAGCTCGTCAAAGCTTTGCCGATAACGAAACAAGTGAGTTTATCAATGGCAACAGAATTTAAAACAAAAATTATAGAACAGACCGCTATTCAAACACACTCTCCAGAATTATCAATAAAAGCCAAAACTAATACACCCCTTCAATTGGGCAAGAATACCAACAGAAATGCAAGCATAATAATAATGGTACTACTCGGTGTGGGATGTTTGGCTATTCTTGCTTTACCTTTGATTTTTAAGGTTGATAGTATTGCTTCATTTTCAGATGTGGGCAGCTTATTGTTGGTCTTTTTAACGGGACTAACAATGGGAGGTCTATCTTGCTTGGCAGTCCAGAGCGGTTTGCTGGCAACTTCAATAGCGCAGCGCGAGCAAAACCGCCAAAAGCTTGCTAAGAAAGATGGCGGGCATGCCGTGAATATTCTAGTGTTTCTTATAGGTAAGCTGACTGCCTATACCTTGCTAGGCGGAGTATTGGGTTGGGTTGGCTCTTTGCTTACTATGACAAATACAATTCAGGGTATAATAAACCTACTGGCGGGTTTATTTATGCTGGCAACTGCTTTAAATTTACTCGAAGTACACCCTATTTTCCGGTATGTGATGATACAGCCGCCGCGCCCGGTAATGCGCTATCTGCGCCGTTTTAGTAAGAACGATGATTTCTACACAACCGCTATACTTGGTACCTTAACCGTATTGATTCCCTGCGGCACTACCGTAGCTATGGAAGCGTTGGCGATAAGCTCTGGCAATGCGATTAACGGCGCACTGATTATGGGCGCATTTATTCTAGGCACTACTCCAGTATTCTTTACATTAGGCTATTTCGCTTCACGGTTGGGGGCGGCATTGCAATCCAAATTTATGAAAATAGCAGCGATTGCTATTATCCTACTATCCCTTTTCTCAGTTAATAGCGCATTGAACCTGCTAGAATCGCCGATAAGTATCAACACTATTACCGCTTCAATCTTTCCGAACAACAAAAGCGTAAATGCAGTTGGTACAGCCTCCGCCGCTATTCAAGAAGGCGATTATCAATTAGTAGTTATCAAAGTGGAAGATGAAGCCTATGTCCCCAATATAGAACGGGTTAGCAGCGGCAAACCGATTCGCCTTAGATTGGTAACAAATAACACAACTGGCTGCACGCGCTCGTTCACTATTGGAAGTTTTGGCATCAGGAAAGTTTTACCTATTACTGGTCAGGTAGATATTGACCTTCCGGCACAAGCGCCCGGAGTTATTCGCTACATATGCAGCATGGGCATGTATTCGGGTAAATTAACTGTAGTTTAACAAATTGGTAGGTGTTGTAAATGAAGAAATTGAAGCTTCAAATAGAAGGAATGCATTGCACTAGCTGCGCTTTGCTAATAGATGAAGAATTGGAAGAATTACAAGGTATTTTCCAATCGAAAACCAACTATGCGCGGCAGCTATCCGAAATCCAGTTTGACGAACAGAAAATGGATGAGGCTACAATTATTAGCGCAATATCCCAAGTTGGTTACAAAGCCAAAGTTCTATAATATAATTGGGTTAGCAAGTCTGAATCAAAGCTGAGTGTTAAACAGCCACTGACAAACTTGGAAAAGGTCAGTGGCTGTTGCAGTTATATATATAATAAATTTACATATAAAAATTTTCAAGGACCAAAAATGAATTTGCATGGTCAGCCCTTTTCTCTGAAAGTGAGGTTATAAAATGTCTGAGCTTCTTAACAGGCACTCGGATGTATCCAATTCAGACGAAAATAATTTAGATAACACAAAATCTACTATAACAATGACCCTAGAAGGGATGACTTGCGCCAGTTGTGTGATACGCATTGAAAAGAAATTGAAGAAAGTACCCGGAGTGCTGGAAGCAACCGTCAACCTAGCCACTGAAAAAGGTACTGTCTCTTTTGATTCGCAACAGGTAGGCATTACCGAATTGGTTAAAGCGGTGGAAAATGCCGGTTACAAAGCTACTCCTTTGGAAGAAGAGAAACCTACACCAATTACAACCGCTGTAAAGATAAATGATAAGCCCTTAGAAACATTAGCACAGCATAATTCTGTCGAGTTGGAAATTGAGGGGATGACCTGTGCTAGTTGTGTGGCACGTATTGAGAAGAAGCTGAAAAAAGTTGAAGGAGTCGAGAGCGCGGCGGTTAATCTTGCTACTGAACGTGGAACTATTCTTTTCGACACAAATAAAGTAAATGTACCGCAACTAATCAATGCCATAGAAGCAGCTGGCTACCGGGCGCGTTCGGCTGAGCAAGAAGTTGCGGTACAGCCAACTTCGATTGCTGCCCCGATAGTGAAAAAGACATCTGCTACTACCGATGAAGCTCCGTTAGAGCAAGACAAAGATACCCAACGCCGCCAAAAGGAATTATTACGCCGCAGAAATCAGCTTATTTATGCTTTCGCAGTGACAATCCCGATTTTTGCCATCAATATGTTCGGGATGAACTGGATTAGCAACGCCTTTTTACGAGACGTGTTTCTATTTATTTTAACTACCTTGGTATGGGGCGATATTGGTTGGGAATTCCATAAGGTTGCTTTGAAAACTGCTCGCCATTTCTCCGCCAATATGGATACCCTAATATCATTGGGTTCAAGCGCCGCTTATTTTTATAGTGTATGGTTGCTTTTCTTCGGAAACAAATATGCCAGCGATGGTGGAATGTCGATAGGACCGAACGGCGGAGAAGCCGTAACCTATTTTGAGACTACTGCACTTATCATAACTCTGATATATTTGGGCAAATACCTTGAGTTGATGGCGCGGAGTCGTACTAGCGATGCCATCCACAAACTCATGGGCTTGCAACCCCGAACCGCAAGAGTAATCCGAAATGGTCAGGAATATGAGTTACCGCTGGCTGAGGTGGTAGTTGGTGACTTATTGCTGGTACGTCCCGGCGAAAAGATTCCGGCGGATGGTATCGTTGAAAAGGGCAACAGCAGTGTTGATGAGAGTATGCTCACTGGCGAAAGTATTCCGGTTGAAAAAGAACCGGGCGATATAGCTATCGGGGCTACAGTTAATCAGAACGGCTTATTATGGGTTAGAGCCAATAAAATAGGACGGAATACCGTACTTTCCCAGATTATCAGGTTGGTAGAACAGGCTCAAGGCAGTAAAGCGCCTGTACAACGACTTGCCGACACCATCAGCGGTATATTTGTACCTGTGATTATTATTATTGCGCTGCTCAGTTTTGCAGGTTGGATGCTGACAGGACACAATTTTCAGGCGGCTTTACTTCCGGCAGTCGCCGTGCTGGTAGTGGCTTGCCCCTGTGCTTTGGGCTTGGCAACTCCTACGGCTATTATGGTTGGAACTGGCGCTGGGGCAGATCAAGGTATTCTTATAAAAGGGGGCGAAAGCTTAGAACGCGCCCGCAATATCAAAGCGATTATTTTTGACAAAACAGGCACTCTTACCAGAGGTAAGCCGGAAGTAACCGGAATTGTAAAACTTGGCGCTCTGGATGAAAACGCCATTCTAAAGTTTGCGGCGCAAGTCGAAAAAGGTAGTGAGCATCCGCTGGGTGAAGCGATTGTACGAGAAGCAAAAGCCAGAGGTTTTGAACTTAATACACCTGGCGCAGAACTGCAAAATTTCCAGAGCTTCACCGGCGCAGGTGTAAGCGCAAATGTTTCCGGGCGCACCGTATTGGTGGGTACTCGCCTCCTTCTGGCACAGCACGAAATAGCTCTTATATCCTCAATCGAGGAAAAAATGAGTCGCCTTGAAAGCGAAGGGCGCACGGTTATGCTTGTAGCCGTTGATGGCAAACCGGAAGGACTTGTAGCGGTAGCAGATACAATCAAATCCACCAGCGCTGAAGCCATCACCGAACTCAAAAAAATGGGCATAGAGTCGGTTATGATGACTGGCGATAATCAACGTACCGCCGAAACCATTGCTAAACAGGCTGGTATTGAAAGAATTTTCGCAGAGGTACGCCCGGCAGAAAAAGCCTTAATGGTGCAAAAACTGCAAGCCGAAGGTAAAACCGTGGCGATGGTCGGAGATGGTATTAACGATGCTCCGGCTTTAGCGCAAGCTGATATAGGGATTGCAATTGGAACCGGAACCGATATTGCGATGGAAGTCGCCGATATTACCCTGATACAGGGAGATGTACGCGCCGTGGCAACCAGTATTGCTTTATCCAAAGCCACTATGCGTAAAATCAAGCAAAATTTGTTCTGGGCTTTCTTTTATAACTTATTGCTTATACCGCTGGCAATCTTCGGAATTATTAACCCGATACTGGCGGCAGGCGCTATGGCAATCAGCAGTGTTACGGTGGTAACAAATTCACTGTTGCTCGGTCGTTTCCGTAGCAAATTTGCCTTGCCCTTGAACAATAAGGAGAAAAAGGCACGCCGGATTCTACTGGCATGGCAAGCAGGGTTAGTAGCGGCAATGCTTGGGTTGGTGGCATTAATTTCATGGCAAGCTTATACCACCTATTTTCAATCCTCAACTCCGGTATCGGGTATGGCTAAACCATCAGCTGGCATGGGTATGGGTGGCACCAATGCTCATTATTCGGCAAATTTCCAATTGGGTGACACTTTTATCCAAGTGGATACCTTCCCGGAGAAACCGCAACCGCTACAGCCTGCGCTAATTATTATGCGCTTGACCAATGTAAAGACAGGAAGAGCCATAACAACCGACCAAATTGAGCCGGTTAACAGCAAGCTGATGAACTTAATTTTGTTAGACAAAGACTTGAGTTTCTATCAACACTTGAGTCCAGAAGGAGCCAACCAAGGACTTTACACCTTTACGGTTAATTTTCCACTATCAGGGCAATATGCCTTGTTCGATCAGATTCAATTGAAGAACGGGCAACAGATATTCATTCGTCATGATATTACGGTTGGGGATGGGCAGGAAAATGCAGAAAATGCACAATCCCAACAGCTTATCCAGCAATTTGGCGATTTGAAGGCTACTCTTATGTTGTCAGATATGCTGAAAGCCGGAGAGGCTAATCAAATTGCCTTCACCTTTGATAAGGGCGGTATGCCGTTAAATGACCTCACATCTTATCTTGGTGAAACGGCAACTATGGTGGTTATACCCCAAGACGGTAAAAGCTTCCAGCTAGTCAATGGGCAGATTTCCAAATTGGAAGATATGTCCAGTATGGGTATGCAAGGGCATACGATGTCTGGTTCTGCCTTACTCTATAATCTCAAGTTTGATAAACCCGGCAATTACAAATTCTGGATGGAATTTCAATACGGAGGCAAAGTGCAAGTATTCAGCTTCATGCTGGAGGTAGAGTAAATATTTCCCCAACTATGGAAGTTGGGTAGAAATAAGAAAGGAACTGATTTGCTTTATCAGTTCCTTTTTTTGCTTATTAAGCAGTCAAGCGGATTAAACCAATACCGCTAATTTCTCTGCCAATTCTTTATTGGAAGGCTCAACCATTATCGAACCATCGGGGAAAATAATGGTTGGTACGGATTGCATACCGTTGTTATGAGCCAGCACAAATTCTACTGCGTCCGGGTCATTAGCAAGGTCAACCCATTTGTAAGAAACCTTGTTAGCCTCAAAAAACTGTTTGGCACGTCGGCAATCACTGCACATAGTTGTACCATACATTACGATCTGATTATTTTCTGAATTATTTGCCAACTTGAACCTCTTTCTGATTTTAATAACCGTGTAATAATAATAATTTATAAATAAAAAGCCGAATTATTTTAGCATGACTAATGCTATTTTTGCACCGGAAGCCCTGCCCAAGCCCAATTGCTCATTCCACCTTTAAGGTCGGCTACTTTGTTAAAACCGGCAGCAGCCAGTATATTGGCAGCGTGGTTGCTTCGTGCGCCACTTTGGCAAACCACGATAATTTCCTGATCCTTTTCACCTAAAGTATCTAACTTGCTGCTCAATTGACCAAGTGGGATAAGTTTCGAGCCTGCGATATGCCCCATCGCATATTCGTAAGATTCACGAACATCAATCACAAGCGGGTTGTTCTCACGGATGCGCTGCTCTCCCTGCTGTGGGGTAATAGCTTCGAATGTTAATTTTTTTGTACCAAACATTAGTATTATTCGCTCCAATATTAGATAAGTGTGATTAATCAGACTTACTTATCTTAGCAGGTAGATTTTAAGAAACTTTGAGGCAAGTATGAAGAAACCTTAAAGATATTGCCGATATTAGATAAAAATCGCCTTTTGCAGCTCTTATTTCGCAAGATTCGATAGGTTTTATGGATAGAAAAGGGCTTATAAATAGTAAGACGAAATCGGGTGGAGGTTTAGGTAAAACATCTTTTCTCTCTACAAACTGCCTTAGAGATTAAGGTGAGCAAGTCTTTGCTATCCAACAATTACAAGTTTGTAGCCAGTTCCCCTAATGGTCTGAATCTGGGCAGAACTTCCCTCAAGTTTGTCCCGCACATGGGCTACATGCACATCAACCGTGCGAGTATCGCCAAAATACTCGTAGCCCCACACAAGGTTCAATAAGCGGTCGCGATCTAACACTATTCCTGTGTTTTGTGACAGAACTTTAAGCAAGTCAAATTCTTTAGCGCGTAATTCGATTAATTTACCATTGACAGTTACTTCATGTCTGGCTAGGTCTATTCGGGTATTACCCAATTCGATAACAATATTTTTTTCATTCAACGGATCGGTGGTATGGTCGGAACGCCTTAAAACTGCTTTGACTCTGGCAATTACCTCGCGAGGGTTGAAAGGTTTTGCCATGTAGTCATCTGCGCCCAACTCAAGCCCAACGATAGTATCTACATCATCGCCTTTGGCAGTTAGCATGATAATGGGGGTATTGCTCTCTCGCCTGATTTGGCGGCAAACCTCGTAACCATCCAGTTCTGGCAACATCAAGTCGAGCAGTATCAAAGCCGGATTTAGCTGTTTGTGTAAACGCAACGCTTCCCGCCCATTAAAAGCCACCTCAACATTATATCCTTCGTTACCCAGATAAATTTTAAGCAATTCGATAATGTTGCGTTCATCGTCCACCACAAGAATTGTCTTGTCTGCCATAATTTACAAACTCCTATCCTAGCAACTCTAGCGCGGTTCGCTCCAATACATCGGTTGCGGTATGAAGTTGGCTGATTTCGACTTTTTCATCGGTAGTATGCGCGTCTCTCAAAGCGCCGGGTCCAAAGACGGTGGAATGTTGGTTTCCGGTAATAATTGCCAGCATCGCTGCATCGGTATATGCCAGAAAGCCCTGCTTTTCGGGCGCATTTCCGGTTACAGTAGTGTACGCCCTTTCAAACGCTTTAAGCAACGGAGAATCAGGGCGACATTCGACAGGGTGGCGCAATTCGGTGGGAGTGGTCAGTTCAAAACTCACTCCGTATTTCTCCGCCGCTTTGTGCCCTATTTCTTCAAGATAGCTGATTATTTCATCGCTGCTGATAATAGGGGGGACGCGCATATCAATTTCAGCGTTGCAAATTTCTGAAACAATATTGGTTTTTACTCCCCCCTGCAATTTGGAGACAATTAGTGAGGGCAAGCCCAACAGGGGATGTGCTTTTAGTTTTGCTGGGAAGATTTTTTCTGCCAGTTCATACCATCCAAGCATCGCTTCCGCCATTGCTCGGTTTGCATCCGCGCCGAATTGGGGGTTGGCAGCATGCGCCCCTCGTCCCTTCATTTTGATGGTAAACCAGTAAACCCCTTTATGTGCCACGTTTAGGGTGCAATTGGTAGGTTCCATCGCCAGCAAATAAGCGTTCTCATCAAGCGCGTGTATTCTTCCAATGTGGCTGATGCCTTTCATAGTAGTTTCTTCGTCCACTGTGCAAGCCAATACCAAATCGCCCCGCAATTTTGCGCCTGAATCCTTTATGCGCTGGATGGCTATCATTGCTGCTGCTGTGCCGCCCTTCATATCGCAAGAACCGCGCCCATAAAGATAGCCGTTTTTAATTTCAGCACCGAATGGGTCATAATTCCATTTATCGCGCTCCCCAATTGGTACGGTATCCATATGTGCCATATATACCAACGGCATGGATTCTCCTGCACCCCGTAAGCGTCCTATAACGTTTGCGCGTTTGTTTTCCACCGGCAAGATTTGAACTTCCATGCCGACTTTTTCCATCCATCCCACCATATATTCGCTCATCGCTGCTTCGTTGCCGGTTGGATTCTCGCTGGGGGTACGCACCAACTCACTGGTTAATTCCACTACATCGTCAGGAAAAGTGCGGGTCATAACTACTCCAACTCTTTATTTTAAGGCGTAAATTGTTACACCTTGTTGTTCATAAACAGGTTTCATAAATTGGCGGAATTTAGCAAGTCCTTGTGGACTATATTGGTTATAGACAGATGAGTAAAGCGATGCGCTGGATGTTCCTGTCTCTATTAATCCCACATACACATATTTTACATTGTACTTTGCCAGCAATTGTTTTGCCAATGCTAAATCGCCGGTATCATATATGGTATTAATATCCTTGAAGCGTTGATTTACCTCAGCCGTAGTAGCGGCATTGCCTCCGCGCCATTGCGCTTCATGGGAGAGCCATCCCAGTACGGTAGAATAACCGCTAAAAGTAGCTATGCGTGAATAATTATTCCAATCACCGCCCTCAGCCTCAAGCAGCACGCCCTCAAAATTGGGGTTGCTTGATTTTTGCTGCCTAAGCCAGTCAATAGCATTATAATCGGCGTTGTAGTATTGCGATACCCACGTTTCTCCATCCAGTCCCTTGCGGGCGGCGTACTTGCCGCTCTTTTCGTAGGGACCTAGTATGGGATAAACCAAGCCACAAAGTATCAATGCCAGCAGCCCAAATGCCCATATCCAACGCCATGCTAGGTATTTGCGTTCTTCAAGGCGGGATACCGCTATTAACTCATCCTCAGAGTAATCGAGTTTGCCGGATGTCCCGCCTGTGCTTACACTTGCCAAAGCATGTTCTGGCTGAAGTATATAGCCGATTTCTTCTTCTTCGACTTCAAACGGTGCAAGTCGCCAGAGCCATTCAATAACTCGCCAACTTGCGTATGCCCCTGCTAACCCATACAAAAGCCATGTTTGGTAATAGAATTTGAAGATAGTATTAAAACGCGACTCGAATATATCGCGAAGGTATATTACTTCGATTACCCAGTTTATAACCACTGTCAGCAAGATTAACGCCAGCGCAAAAATATCCGCGCTCCTATGCCGCGCGTAGGGCTTACGGGTTTCGAACCATAGCAGTAATCCGGCAAAACTACCCACTATTACTAGCGGACCGTATAGTTCAAAATGTACCATCCAGCCCAGCAATACCAGCAGAACGGTAGCGATAAGCAGCGCGATTCTCAATTCAAAAGCCGGGCGCATAGGACGAACGGTAACGAGAATTTGCTTTACCAAATTGCCCGCTCCTAACGCTAATATAGGCGCAGAAGCCAAACCAACCGTCAGCGCTACTTCGCGGCTAATTTTTGTGATAAAAAGTAGTTCTGACAGAATAAATAAGCCTACTCCTACCAGCAAAGGCATAAAACTAGCAGGTGAGAGCTTGCTTGACATAATATTATTATCGGTATCATTTTCGTCAAGATAGCGATAGGGTTCTTTCAGGTAAGGATATACTTTGACCAGCAAGAAACTAAGCAAAGGAAAGATGAAGATTCCAAAGACCAAAATATAACCCCATAGCGGTGTGCGATCCCATGCCACTGCGCCGAATAGCTTACCGATGTTGCTGAGAATGGGGATACGATTTACCGGGTCGGGTAATTCTTTCTCACCTACCAGCGAGGTAAAAGTGAGGTGAAATGGAGTGTAAAGCAGCAGCGAAGCCACGCCTAGCCTGAGAGAAAAGCCCAACCAACGCGTTCCCCTTAGCCGAAACTCGTTGCGCGGGATTGTGCCTCCTAACAGCGCCGTGTTCACCAACCCGCCTTTACCCTGTGCATCTATTTCTTCAGCCCCTCGCCATATTTCACGTAGTAACGCCACGCCTACTATCAATAACGTAAAGGTGGGGAAATCCCACGTATTAATGAAATATAGTGCGCCACAGGAAATGGACAATAGCAGGAAATTCAGGATTCCTTCTGGTGTGCGTAAGGTTAGCGCTCCGCCGTCTGTCGGAGATAGTAGCAAATTCAGGGCGCTGGCTACCAGTAGCAGCACAAAGGGTAGCGCCATTACATGCGGGTGCATATCTGCCAGCAAAAAGCTGAACATCGGAAATTCGTTAATGGTCTGTCGCCACTCGTAAGCTCCACCCGTAGAGGGCATATAGTCGTAAATGACTCGCGAGGGACTCCACCACGAAAAAAAGAAAGAACCTGAATTGGGGTCGCGTTCCCCTTCACCCGGTCTCGGCGCAACCAACTGACGAATGACCGAGAGGTTTCCAAGCCAGCATAAGAACAAGCTAGATGTCAGCCCTGCTATAATTGCCGCAAAGCCCCCCTTGTTTCTGATAACCGCTACCAAATTATAAACCAGTCCAAATGCTCCGCTTGCCAGCATTGCCATTACCATTGGGGTACTCAGGTTGAAGGTAATCGAGGGAGCAATGCCGCTCATTTTGGTGAGCAGGGCTATCATGAAGTGGCTGAAATAGTAATAATTGATGTTGTAGCCGCTCATCCAAGGGTCGGCGGGAGGCAACTTATCGTGCAGCGCCATCGAATTGAGGAAAGCAAAATCCCCAAATTTTTCCTGATCGCGGATTTCGGGCATAAACGAGCGCAAATTTACCAGATAGTAATAGGCAAAGATAAAGAACAGTTCGATTATCACCACCAACCAACGGTTGTGGCTGAACCATTCGCCCATTTCGGAGAGCAGTTTGCGCCTATCCTTGAGCAAAAGCCAAATGCTCAGTCCCCCCGGTAAAGCCAGCGTAACCACCCACCCGGTGAGAGAGGTGAACGGTAAGCCTAGCATACCCGCAAACCAGACCACGAAAGAAATTAGCAGCAGTCCCAGCGCCTTGCTAAAAGCGTAACCGCGCTCCGGCAAGTAATGAAAGAAAGTGAAGGCTAGAGGTAGTGTTACCAATCCGATAATTTCAAGCAATAGCAACCAGATGATGGATTCAAGCATATGTATTCAAGTATTCCCGTGATAAAATTTTGGATTTTGGCTACAGGCAAAGGGCTTAACGCCCCTTGTTTCAGTGTTTAACTTAAATCGCCTTCAGTATTCCAAAGTTCCGCTACTTTTCCCATTAATAGCGGATAGTGTGACATATTCGGGTCGAGTTGAAAAAGAGTATTGGCTTCCTCACGGGCTAATTCTAGCAAATCGGTATCGCCCAAGCCTGCCACCCGCAAATCCGGCACACCGCTCTGGCGCGTCCCGAAAAACTCGCCCGGTCCCCGAATTTTCAGGTCTTGTTCTGCCAGAAAAAAGCCGTCATTGCTTTGCTCAATGATTCGCAAACGCTGTGTGCCTGTTTCAGTCAGGTCGTTGCTACCCAGCAACAGGCAGGTGCTTTGCGCCTCGCCGCGCCCCACCCTACCCCGGAACTGGTGCAGTTGCGCCAGCCCAAAGCGATCCGCTCCTTCTATCAATATAACGGTGGCGTTGGGAATATCAATACCCACCTCGATAACCGAAGTAGCCACCAGAATATGCTGCTGTTTCTCACGGAACTCTAGCATTATACGGTCTTTCTCGGCAGGGCGCATCCGTCCATGCAAAAGAGCAAGCTCAAATTCCGGGAAAATCTCGCGCTTTAGTCGCGCATGCTCCTCTATTGCGGCTTTTGCTTCCAAATTGTCCGATTCTTCTACCAACGGGCAGATGATAAATGCCTGATGTCCGGCATTAATTTGCTTGCGAATGAAATCATAGGCGCGTTGTCGTTCGTCCGGCATCACCCACTTGGTTTTTATATCCTTGCGACCGGGCGGCTTCTCCTTGATAACCGATATATCAAGGTCGCCGTATATTGTGAGTGAAAGGCTGCGCGGAATGGGAGTTGCGGTCATCGTCAGTATATGGGGGTTGGTAACATCGGCTTTATCGCGTAGGGTGCTGCGTTGTATTACTCCAAAGCGGTGCTGCTCATCCGTAATCGCCAGCCCAAGCTTGTTAAAAGTAACCCCTTCCTGAATAATCGCGGTTGTGCCAATAACAATATCTACGCTACCTTCGGAGATTTCAACGTAGGTAGTTTCTTTATCTTTTTTCTTGACAGCCCCGCTCAACAGCGCAATACGAGGCGTTAAGCCTCGCGCTTTTGCGGCATCGCTCTCGGCAAACTTGTTAAACAGAGCGGTCAAACCCTTAAAGTGTTGCTCTGCCAATATCTGAGTGGGCGCCATCAACACGCCCTGATAGCCGTTAGCAATGGTTTCCAGCAGAGCGGTTGCCGCTACTACTGTTTTGCCGCTTCCTACATCGCCTTGCACTAACCGCCGCATGGGTTTATCTTTATTCAAATCCGTCAGAATGCTCTGAATCGCTTTTTTCTGGTCATCGGTAAGAGCAAAGGGTAGGCTGTTATACCAACTATCCAACAAATCGTGGTCAGGACGCATTGCTATGGCGGGGCGTTCCTCCTGCCACTCACGCCGTTTGGTCAACACGCCCATCTGAATCAGGAAAAATTCGTCAAATGCCAGCCTACGCCGCGCTTTCTCTCTTGCCTCCAAATCTGCCGGATAATGATAATTCTGAATAGATGCGCTCAGGTCGGGCAACTGCTGGCGGCTTTTTATATCGGAGGGCAAATGATCCGGCACGCTAGGGGCGTATTGATCCACCACATTTTTGATAATGCGGCGGATAGTCGGTTGCTTGAGGTTTCCGGTAAGGCTGTAAACGGGAACAAGTCGCCCGGTATTCAATAATTCCTGCTTGTCGGCAAGCTCAAATTGAGGCGATTTGAAACAGATAGTATTCTCTCGCCGCTCCACCCGTCCACTCAATACCACCCGCACTCCCGGTTTTAGCTGGTAAACCATTTTTTGATTAAAGAAAACACAACGCAGCATGCCGGTTTCGTCAGACACCAACACTTCGACAATTTCCTTGCCGTTGCGGGTGCGCGTAACGGTTTTATCTACGACTTGCACTAACACGCTCTCAACCTGATTGACAATCAATTCGCTGATTTTTCGGAAACTGCTGAAATCTTCGTGGCGAAAAGGGAAATAATACAAGGCTTTCCCCACCGTAGTCATGCCGAGCAATTCCATTAATCGTGCAGAACCTTCTCCTACCCCCTTTACATTGATAAGCGGGGCGTTAAAATCTAAGTTAGGCGTTGCTACAGGCTTTTTTTCAAGCGTTGTGCTGCTTTTATCGGGTGTTTGGCGCGGTTTTGGGGAAATATCCGTAGGGGCTTTTTCAGTTATTTGTGGGCTTTTTTGAGCAAGTGATTTTATCGGCGGTTTTTCGAGATTTGGCGTATTGCTCTGGCGCACTTGCACAATTGCTTCTAAAACTTCCCGGATTGCCTGTATGCGCCCTACTTGAGTATAACTCCCGTAATCAATTAGTCGTTCAGAAACACGCTCAATAAGCCTTGCTTCCAGAGAGGAAGGATTGGAGAAGCGGGATTTATTCACCCAATTTCCGATAAAACCTTCCAGACCTCCCATTACTATTCGGTTCTGGCAGTTATTAGCGGCTTCGGATTTTAAGATTTTTTCCAGTTTTTCGATGTCAACCGACATGGCGCTATTTTCTCGAATCATTGTGATTAGCTTATGATAACAGCCAATTCACTAATTCTCAACCTTTATTCTGGCTGAATCAGAGAAAATGCGTTTAGCTCAAATTTCTTGCAAAGAGATATAGCAAGTTAAAGTATTGGCAGGTTCAAAGTAAGGGTATTAGAGTTGGCATCTATTTCCAAACGCATAAACCTTTTGCCGAATTAGAGGCTAATTTTCCACCATGACAAAGCAAGGTGAAAACTTGCTGGTTGCTCTCCTAAACACTTTTTCTGGTCATCCCACCTTTTATAACTTACTCGCCTGAACTTTCACATAAATTTATCATTATACTTGTCCAAAGGTGATTTCATAGAACCTTTGCCGGGCAAGCTCTTGTCACTCGAACTGCTGCCACGCAAAGCTGCTCTGAAAAATTGCCACAGAATCACGCCTGCTACTGTACACCACGCCCCCGCCCAGATAAACGCCGGAATATGGGTGGCAGATTCCAGACCTTTGGCATCGTTAAAACCGCCCCAAGGGCTAAAACTGGCTGTAAAGACGTTCAGTAGGTCAAACAAGGCGTACAGAACGCTCAGAAGCGCCAGCGTATAGCAAATAAAGGCTGAAACCACATCAGGCGCTTTAAAAGCTATCAGCCATAATAAGCCCACCAGCATAATCATTATCAAAAATGCCCACAGGTCGCGGAAAATGATAATATCAACCGGGTTGCCGTTACGGATGGCACGCAACAAACCTGCTACCAACAGAACTACTATAATGCCGATAGCCATAAACAAAAGAGCATCGCGCCTACCCTTCGCACTTTTGGCTACCAGTAGCATAACCCCACCAAAAATAGCGCTACCTAGATACCCGGCAGAATAAACCAACAGCAAGAAACCGCCGTTGAAAGATACTACCCCACTACCGTTAAAATTTACATCAAAGCTCTGCACCGTACCGCCGGTAAGGATAACCGTAATGGCATGGCTCAACTCATGCACGGTGGTGGTCATCATGCGAAACGGGAACAGTAGCGGTGTCCACCATAGGGTAATTACCGCTATTGTAGCCAGACCCATCCCGATTACAAAATTTTTGTCCAGCGAATTAACCGTATTGCTTTTGAAAATATTCCTGATTCCGCCGCCAGCCATATAAACACCTCGCCTACTATGTTTTTGAGATAAACAACTTAACGCAAAATTTACGAAGAGTGGTTGCACTTAGTTTCGCACATTACTGCTATTTGATATACTTGCCCCTAAACTCTAATATTACCCGACTCAGGAGAGAATATAGTAGATGGAAGTTAAAAAACCGCGTGATACCGAAACCCGACGCAAATTACTAACGGCAGCAGAAGAATTATTTGATCAGTTAGGTTATGAGGATACGGGAATCCGCGATGTGATGGAGCGAGTTGGGGTTAAAGAGCCAACCGTCTATTATTATTTCAAGGATAAAAAGACTCTTTTTATCGAAGTGATGAAGCGCAAGCTGGATCGTTTTTTTAGGCGTATGCAAGAAGCCACCAAAGAAAAGCTCTTGCACGACCAACTGGTAGAATTGGCAATTGTATTGTTTGAGGAGAGCCACAACCGGGTATCAATACTGCGGGAAGTGATGCAATTTAACCCGCTCGACCAGTATCAAAATACTATTAAAGGGGTGGTACAAAGCCTTAACAACGGGGTAGCGGGTAACCTTGAAAGAGTAATGCGCGAGGGTATCCGGCGAGGTGAACTCCAAGCGTTAGACCCTGCGTTTCTTGCTCGTTCTTTTTTGTATTTGGTAGAAGGCTTTGCGGCAGAACCAATATCGCCCTTTGAAAAATTGGACAATCGTGACTTGGCAACTAAATTAGTGAGTCTGTTTCTAGGAGGGTGTGCTGCTCGCTAACCTTTGACATCAGAGCGTTTCTCCGCCCCTTTGCCCCCGTTTTACCTTCCTCATCCACAATAACACACCTGACAACTTACTGCCCGATATAAAGAGCGTCTAATAGCAGCCATAGCATGCTGGCTAGGAACTGAAAGCGGAAAGTTTTAAGCCGGGAAATGGTTTGCGTCCTGTAGCAGCCTCGATAAAGTCAATATCATTCACCAGTTCCGGTGGGCGGGGCTTATCTAGCAACAATTGAAGAATTTCGACTATAATTTCTTGTGCCGTAGGGTCTAGTTCAAGCGATAGACCCAATGATGCTTGCAAATCAAGGGTATGCACACCTATTTCAAAAGCTCTTGTCGCTGCATATTCAGCAACCGTAATGGTGCCAAAAACACACCGCAGCGGTAGCGCGGCGTTGACACTATCCAACTTTTCCATGCAAATATCAAGATTGTTTAGGAATAAGCCTACAGTATCGGCAGCTGTAATATCTTCCGCCAACTTAAGGGAGCGATGCGTAACTGATCCAGCCATTTCAGTGCCTTCAAAGTGAAAATAAGTAAGGCGATCCTTTGTAGGTGGCGTTTCAGGGGGCGGTCCTTCCAAGTATTCATTAAAAAGCGTCAAGGCACGCAAAACATGGGCGACCAAGAGTTGTATATCCCAACCGGGCAACCGACTTTGCAAGTGCCAGTCAGTTTCTTTTAAATCCTCGATTAGCTCAATAGTGCGAACAGTTTGTTCATATAATGCCTCTTTAATTTTAGCAAAGTGGATCATAACCCAAGATACGCCTTCTTGACACGGTCATCTTCCATTAAGCTAACGGAAGTTCCGGTCAGGATTATATGCCCGGTTTCCAGCACATACCCACGATTGGCGTATTCCAATGTGGTTTGTACATCCTGCTTCTACAATCAAAATTGTTGTACCTTCGCAGTTTACAGTCTGGATTATTTCAAGCAAGGTTTCAATTATTACCAGAGCAAGTCCCTGCGAAAGTTCCTCAATCATTAACAGCGATGGGCGAGCTATCAAACCGCGTTCAATAGCCTCCATTTGTTATTTACCACCGCTCAGCTTTCCGGCGAGGCTGTTTAACCGTTCCTTAATTCTTGGGAATAGTGACAAAACATGTAGAGTTAATGACTAACATCGATTATACCCCAAAATAGGTAAATTATCGTTTTAGAATTTGAAAATTGGTTTGCACAAAGGCATTAGCGTGTGTCTTGGGAAAAATACGACTTAAATATATATAATTATTTGCTTATTAGCAAGAGGCAAATCTTACCCTCTTACCCATCTATCCTTTAACAAAACCGTTCGGCAGGCAGACTCGCATAGTGACACCTTCTAGTAGGTTAGGTTCAATTTGGGAGGTTCTAAGTTTGGTTTGAACAAAGCGAAAGTCAGTCAAATTCCTTTTTAGCTTACTCCGGCTATAACCATTGCCAGCCTTTGCCGGAATGTTTCACCCGCAAGGTTCTTCCAAATCAACTCAAAGCCATTTCGATTTTCTTCCAACGCTGCCAGACGCTCATCACGGTAACGCGAAATAGCATCATTATCTGGATGTTTCAAAAGCAAGTGTTCTGCCAGCGCAATCCCCACACAATGATCTTGCAATTGTCCCAGATAATCTTGAACATGCGATACTTCCTCAGCTAGTTTGTGCGCCTCTTCTGGTAAAGCCTCCTCAAAAAAATTAAGAGTATAGCGAAATTTTTTGCATGCCACCCTCAACCGATGTAATACAGGCAATGGGGCGGGCATTGCAGTTTCGTAAGCCAGTGCCGCCTCATAACTTTTCCAAATAAAGCTACCTGCAAAGTGTCGTACTAAGGTTGGCGCAACCTCATGTTCGGCTATTCTCGGTTTTAGCTCGCCTTTCCCGCGCGTCTCGATAAGTTCTTCTAATTCAAGTAAAAGACTCTGCACCACCTTGCTTCCTAATGTTCCAAGCATAGTAAGACGGGCTTTTTGATTTATTTTAACGATGGCTTGGCGAAATTCTTCCAATTGTGAAGCTGTTTCGGGGGATTGCTTGTTAATGTATTCATCGAGGTGTTGTAAAAATACATCACTATCACGGGTTGCGCCCAAAACGTTAGCTAGTTTGCGTAACTGTTTTCGGAATCGCCGGGTTATTAGCGGGTCAAAGACGCTTTCTTCTAACAATTTCAGGGTTGCGCGTAGTCTGCGAGTTGCCACCCGCATATCGTGTACCCCTTCTGGGTCATTTCCTTCACGAGCAGCCGACTCATTTTCTAACAATTTCCGCAGGTTACGCCTTAGTATTTGGCGACCTGCGTCTGCCATAAGCATTTCGGAATGCAATTTAAAATCAGCAGTTGCAGTAATGTGAGAGTTATCTGTAATAATAACCTGAGAAAGTTGTTCTTTCCCATTTTCCTGAGCCATTTCTTCGCACCCTTTTTTCTTATGATTTGTCCAGAATCGGGATTAGCGGATAATGAGGTGCATCTTGTGATACAACGGGTTCAGCCGTTGGTATATTTTAGAATATACCTCGTAAAACAACTCGTCATAGATTTGGCAGGTGTGTTGATTTGGTTCAAAGGTGCGGGCGGTTTTGGTCATTTCTTCTCCCACCCGGTCGCGCCCCTCGCGCAAAGCGTAAGCCAGTCCTTCCAGAATGGCACAGTAGAGGTGGGCGCGAGTATGCACATCCGAAAATCCTATGATTGAGCCACACGCTTCCGGTCCCGGCACTTTCAAACCCGGTGACTAGTAGGGCTGTAGCAATAGAACATCAGCGCATTGATAATTGGCTCGGCATCTCCTGTAGTAAAAGAGTCTGACATCAGTAGCCATGCATTTATATCAGCTTCGCTTAATCCGGTCTATTTCTCCAAATGAAGCCAACTCCGCCAGAACTTCGTTCAGGGCTTCTTGCCAATCAAGACTCTTCGCCAGCGCCGCTTTTGCTTTGGTCATCCCTATCTTCTCTTCACCCTGAAAAATAGCCCCCAACCTAAGTAGGTAAGGGGCAATAACAGAGTTACTCTGCGGTGTAACCTCTACCACTGGCTGTAGAGGCAGGTTCTTTGCCTTCCAATTCATTCAAAAATTCATCGTGCGCCATCGGACGTGAAAACATAGGATAGTTCTTTTCAATTGCTAAGCGTTGTTCATCATCGGAAAGGGTAGCAGTACAATCTTTCAAAGTGATGACATTGAAGCCTTTCTCATATGCAGAGCGCATGGTCGATTCAACGCAGCAGTTAGTCAAGAAACCGCCAATTGCAACTGTTTCGATACCCTTGCTACGCAGAATAAAGTCGAGGTTAGTGGAGGCAAAGGCATCCAGACCGCGCTTGCCTTCTAGCACAATATCTCCTGATTCAGGCTTCAGGTCATCCACAATTTCAACGCCCCATGTGCCTTTGCGGAATGATTGAGAATCAACTACCCCTTTTAGGATACCGTAAGGGTTGGAAGTAAGCTCATGATAGTCTTCGGTAAAAGAAATAGGCGAATGAATGATTACCGCGCCTGCTTCCCGCGCTTTCTGAGCAGTTTCAACGCTATTGGCAAGCATATTGGTGGATTCCATAACCCCCTTCACGGCATCATGAAGGCTGCCACCGGGTGAAGTAAAGTCGTTCTGGTATTCTATCAACACTACTGCTGTTTTCTTCGGGTTCATATTCATCACTCCTTCGTGTAATTAATTTATTTCAAGAGGGGCAATGCCCGTTTATATTATAGAGAAGTCCTCAGCTTCCTTGCAATGCTACTCGGCAAGGAATATATTTTTTCTTATTCGCACATTACACTTCTTCGCCGGATGAGGTACAATATATAGCTGTTGATACAGCAGAATTTAAGCAATATCAGAGGGAAATCTCTATAGCGAGGCTGCGATAGATTATGAACAGCTTGGGTAGAGTGTCAGGGGTTGACTTTGAGAAAGCCTTCGCGCATGAGCTTTTGCTGAGTGAGCAACGCCGCTTGAAGATTCAGATGGCGGCGGTGGCAGGGCTTTTCATAGCTCTATTGGGGGCGTTTCTTTTGCAGGGTGGGTTGAACCTGAGCGAGTTTGTGGTTACTCGCTTTAATACAATTTTCCTGCTCATCCTCGGTTTTATCCTCTACGAGTTAGCCGCAATCAGTGTATTTACCTATTATATAAAACAAAATCGGCATTTCCCCAAACTGTTTATCTATCTCAACTACTTTATCGAAATCAATGTCCCTAATCTGGTGTTGGCGTTGCTTATCAGCTTTGATGTCAACGCGCAGGATGCTCTACAGGGACCGCATGTATTTGTATCGTTGATACTGGTGTTTCTCACCGTGCTGGGAATGGATTTTGCTCTTAGCGTATTTATCGGAACGGTTGCGGCAATCGGTTATCTGCTTGGAATCATCTACTATCTAGATCAAATTCCTCCTTTTACCGATACCACCACTTTTACCGCCCTTCCTATGCAACTACTACGTTGCTTTTTATTCTTTCTCTCCGGCATAATAGCAGGGCTATTATCGCGAGGTTTGCGCCAGCGTTTCATCAATTCGGTGCAGCACTTGCAAGAGCGCAACCAAATTGTGCAGATGTTTGGGCAGTATGTTTCGCCTGATGTGGTAAACCGCTTGCTGGAGCAAAAGACCGAAATTATCAGCGAAGCGCGTTTTGTGTGTGTGATGTTTCTTGACATTCGCAACTTTACAGCTTTTGCCGAGAACCGCAGCCCAAAGGAAGTAGTGGAATATTTAAATACACTTTTCGAGTTTATGATTGAAAGTGTTAACCGCTATAACGGCATAGTTAATAAATTTCTAGGAGATGGCTTTATGGCGGTATTCGGAGTGCCGATTTCAGATGGGGGCGATTGTCAGAACGCGGTGGAAGCTTCTCTGGAGATTTTGCAACAAATAGCGCAACTATGCCAAGAAGGTAAAATTCCCCCAACACGAGTTGGAATCGGTTTGCACGCCGGAGAAACTGTTACGGGTAATGTCGGCTCGACCAATCGCAAGGAATATACCATCATCGGAGATGCGGTAAACCTCGCCTCCCGAATCGAACAATTAAACAAGCAATTCGGTTCGCAAATGTTGATTTCCGATGTCGTCTGGGAAAAACTTAACCAAATGAAGCCCGAAGCGCAAGCGCTTGAGCCTGTTCTGGTTAAGGGGCGGCAGCATCCGGTGCAATTATACCGTTTAGACTAGGGGTGCTACAACTATGACAAATCTAAAACTTTTTGTAATAGCGGAAACGCTGGCGGTGTGCCGTCTCAATGAAAATGCCCCTGTTCCCGGTTGGGCTTTGCTGGGAGGCTTTTTCTCGGTAACACGCGCTCATAAAGAGCTTTCGGTGGTCTGCCTTCAACAAAATGCGCCCGACATGGTAAAATGTGAGCGCGGGTGGCGTGCTTTGAAAGTACAGGGTCCGCTGGAATTTTCAATGACAGGGGTACTGGCGGCTTTAGCAGTTCCATTGGCACAAGCGGAAGTCAGCATTTTTGCAATTTCTACTTACGACACCGATTATATTTTGGTGAAGCAGACAGTCCTTGAAAAAGCCATTGCTGCGTTGCGAGAAGAAGGGTTCGAGGTTGAAGAAAACAGCTAGTTTGTTCCCGGCGCTGCTGCTAACTTTGTTGCTGGTTGCTTGTGGCGCTGCGACTGCCACGCCTGCGCCTGATACAACGACTATAGCCAATCGGGTTGTCACGTCTGCGCCCTACACTACCAAAGCGCCGTTAACCATTGCGCCTACGCCTGTGTCGCAGCCTTTCACCGAGCTTGAATGTATCAATGTGGCAAGCGTGGCTGGCTTCAATAAGCTGGAGTACAACACCTATAGCTGTATTGAAGGGCTATTG